>Ga0126342_10010170_pt1 | contig 16827 bp, 23 predicted proteins | sample Cyp1metagenome_FD_92528 | JGI IMG/M metagenome (GOLD analysis project Ga0126342, IMG submission 92528) | Coral microbial communities from Lord Howe Island, Old Settlement Bay, Australia - Cyphastrea 1 metagenome | ecosystem: Host-associated > Invertebrates > Cnidaria > Coral ... | reverse complement strand
CTCCTACTCCTACTGCTCCTACTCCTACTCCTACTCCTACTCCTACTCCTCCTACTACTACTACCACCACCACCACCACGACTACTACTACTTCTACTTCTACTTCTACTACTACTACTACTACTACTACTAGTACTACTACTACTACTACTACTGCTACTACTACTACTACTGCTACTACTCCTACTCCTACTCCTACTCCTACTCCTACTGCTACTACTACTACTTCTACCTACTACTACTACTACTACTACTACTACTCCTACTCCTGCTACTACTACTACTACTACTACTACTACTACTACTACTACTGCTCCTACTCCTACTCCTACTCCTACTACTACTACTACTACTACCACAACTACAACTACGATTACAACTACACTACGCTACCCTACACTAATTTCACTGCAGCACACTACAACTACAAATACAAGTACAACCACAACCACACTACATTACACAACACTACACTACACTGATTACATTACATTGCATTACACTACAACTACAGCTACAACTGCAACACAACTGCACTACACCACACTACATCCAGCAGTTGCGGTAAGGTGACCACTGCAACCATGGCAACCATTCCAAAAAACACAACTCCAACCACCTGTCGGTCCATCAGTGGATTCGCTCTGCCATCCGCGATTCACAACAACTCACCTCTCCTATAGGTTTCCTATTTTTTCCCTAACAGCGTAAGCTAAAGGGGTCTTCAGCCCAGAATAGCTCCGGTGTCCACTGGTGCAGGCACCGGGTCAGGTTCAACGAGGTTCCGGAGAGGTTCCGAAGGTTCCCCAGAAGTGGTCTGGGAGGCTTTAGTGCAGAGCCAGGTCAGGTTCAACAGGGTTCCAGAGAAACTTCCGGAGAAGGTCTGGGAAGCTTTGGTGCAGAGCCAGGTCAGGTTCAACAGGGTTCCGAAGAAAGTCCCGGAGAAGGTTCCGGGAGACTTTGGCGCAGCAGAGCCAGGTCAGGTTCAACAGGGTTCCGGAGAAGGTTCCGGAGAAGGTCTGGGAGGTTTGCCAGGTCAAGTTCAACAGGGTACGTTTCGGAGAAGGTTCCCGAGACGGTTCCGGGAGGCTTTGATGCAGAGCCAGGTCAAGTTCAACAGGGCTCCGGAGAAGGTTCAAAAGCAGTCCGGAGAAGGTTCCGGAGAAGGCCTGGGAGGCTTTGGAGCCAGGTCAGGTCAACAGGGTTTCGGAGAAAGGTTCCGGGAGGCTTTGGTGCAGGGCCAGGTCAGGTTCAAGGGGTTCAGGAGGAGGTTCCGGAGAAGGTTGCAGAGAAGGTTCTGGAAAAGTTTGTTTTTCGTCTTTTTGTTTGCATGCATGTGCACACTGGGGATTTGTTATGCGGCTGTTGGGGATACCACCGAAGCTTATTGAAACTTCCGCCACCGCCTTGGGCGGTACTACTGGTAATGAAATGATCATGATCATGATGACGATGATGATGACAGCGTCGATAGCGGCAACACCACGGGTTCCAAGGCGTGCGCATTTAGAACAGGTTTCGGCGCTACCGCGAAAGCGAGGCTATTTCCTCCGCTCACTAGCGTCCGTTTACCCGAAAAAACAGATGTTGCCATGATTTCACAAGCCCTAATACCGTCCGCGTTCAACTTCTGTGGCATGGACGGCTCTCGCTGGAACTGTGTATGTATATATATATATATAACTAATTAACTGTGAATTCCTAAACATGGAACATCGGTTGACTGTCGACCTTGTGCATTTTCACATCATGCCACAGATAATGGCCCAAGAGAGGGCTTTGTGCTGGAGACGTCCGGGGAGTGTGGTGCCCTTTGTTGGGCTTAGGACATGGCGACCGAAGCAGGCACGGGAGACGTGCCTTTGTCGGAGGGAAGTGGGAGACGAATGCACGCATCTCAGAACCATGTGGAGACTGCCGCACCAGGTGATATAGCAGTGGTGAAGGTGATGGCTTTGACTCGGATGAGTTCAGAGCATGGATGAGAAACAGAAGTCAAAATCGTCGCAATAGGAGAAGGCAGGACGATAGCGAAGATGAAGGTCGAGACGACCACATGTCCAGTAGCGGGCCACCACCAGAATGGGATGGAGAGCAGATTCCCTTCTTGGACTACCAGATCAAAGCCATCCTTTGGCTTGCGACTACGAAGGCGAAGCCCCGCACTAGAGGCCCTCTCTTACTACAGAAGCTGTCGAAGACACCCTTTGAAGCCGTGAAACACTTGGCAAGGGATTCCAGTTGGATGACAAGTGAAAAAAAAGGTGAGGAGTTGCTCGCCCTCATGAACAAGCCGGTGAACTTCGGGGATGACCAGGATGAAGACCTTTTTTCATCACTGGCAAATATCGTACCACCTTCGTCGAGGAAGAGATGAAGGACACAGGCCTTTCTTCAGCAAGCGGGACCAAGCCATGAGGAAAGTCACTAACACAAAGTGGTTCTGCCAGATAAATACATCGGCTTTCTCTTGATCAATGCCCTGAACAAGAGCGACACGGACATCAAGAGCTACCTCAACTTCTCTCGAGGATCCATTTGTCCTCCGAACATTCGAGAGTGGGTCCGCAAGCTCAAGTTGGAACGGAGAAAAAGAATCCGACCAAGAGTGCTGCGTCGACACACTACATGGCTGCCGATCTCTATGACTAGGACGAGGAGGAGATCCACGCGGATGAGGAGGCTCTTCGAAATCTACAAGACGACGACGCCGAGCAGGTGACGGAGATTGGCGATGAAGATACTTTGGAGGAGCACGAGGCGGCAGAGATCTTGAACACCTACCTCCAGCAGAAGAAGAAGACCTACACCCCAACGTTGAAGGCAAAGAAGGCCAAGGAACTGGGTAGGGGGCACAACAACAAATTGAAGACCGGAAGGTCTATGTCGATCACCAGCTCTGGTGTTCCCTCTTCAAGGAAGACCAATTCAAGATGACGATAGAAGAGCTGAAGAAGGTGACACAATGTGGGACCTGCCACAAAACAGGTCAGTGGCACCGTGAGTGCCCCGACCGCGACAAGGTGAAGGGCAACAACCAGAAGGAGACCCACATCATTGAAACTGAGGAAAGGAGATCTGAGTGGCAGAGCCTCTCACGAGCCTGCGACTGGCTAGAATTTTGGAATGACCCATGAACAGGATGGGACAGTAGGTCCGAAGTTTGACAGCTCCGATTTCCGAGCATACATGTCCGAGCACCATGAGCATGAAGTTATGTTTCAGGGATTGATTGATGTAACAGTTTTATTTTGATTGACTCCCCTAGGACCCCAACCGTTTCCTTCCCAGAAGCAGCATGTGCAACCTTGGATACTGGGTGTCAACGAATGGCAGTGGGAAAACAAACTTTAGAAGCCCGCATCGAGCACATTCCTGAGTCCATCCCGGTCAAAGTACATGACCAAGAACATCGCTTCAAAAGTGTCCATGGCAGGTAATGTACAAAGTTTGTAGCCTCGATCCCAACCAGTATCGGCAAGAAGTGTTCCTTTCTCAAACCAGCCATTTTGAGAACCCTGAAAGCCGCCAGGCACCATTCCTTACCAGCCTCCCATTTTTGATGGCTTGCCGCACTACCGTACCTTGATTTTGGATCCGGAGGTTGGTTTGAAAGCTCACCTCCTCAAGAAACTTGGAGTGACTTTTCCATGCCATGTTGGGCCAACTGGTGCACTCAGAATTCCCTTGTGTGAGTTTTCGGAAAAACAGCTGAAAACTCTCCAGCAAGAATCTTAACATGAAGCCCAGGGTAAGGAATTTCAGGTTTTCCGAACCGATCATACTGGCTCATCAGCATCTCCAACGGCAGCTCAACCTTCTAGCGGTCCAGTTCGTGGCGATGGAACCCTGCAGCAAGCGACCCCGAGAGGAGACAACATCAGTGACGGCGTGGATGTGGAGGTGCCTCATGAAAAAGTGATGCTCTTTGAGATCCACCACTTCGGGGTGATCAACATCTTCATGGGACGACTTGGTCGTCATCGTTTACACGGAGATCAGCCGCTACTTCGGGCATCGAGAACTACGGCATCACCCTCGAAGGCGTCTACTACCAGCTAGACATCGACCATCTGGGAACTGGCGGACAACGAAGCAGCAGGTCAGGATCTGATCACTCCAGAGCTGCTCAAGATGATGGGTCCACCACCATGCGAACACCACGCGGAATGCAAGCTGTTTGTTCCAGGTACTTGCCAGAGACGCGCAGATCCAAAGATCCATGGGGTTGAAGAAAAAGGCAGCGATCGCATACCACGAAGCAGACTGCAACCAGGCCTCCATGCCGGACCCAGAAAGTTCTATGATTTCACACCGCTGGCCAGACCGTATACTTCTGGCGAAAAGGAGTCAATCGACAGAAGAAAGACGTATACTGGCATGGTCCCGCAAAGGTTGTTCTAACTGACCTGCCCACGACGGTGCGGGTCACTTATCATGGATATCTGGTTAAAGCCTGTCCTGAACATCTTCGAGCAGCGAGTGACGACTAGAAGTTCACCCTCACCGTCTTCCTTGTGGACACCAAGAACGCCCTGGACGAGAAGAAGATCCGGCGGGTATGTCATCTTGACCCAGTAGAAGGACCAGAAACACCAGTACCTCGCTTCAGACTGGTGGGAGAACCTCAAAAGATATGCCAGGTACGAAAAGAAGCTTAGAAGAGAATGAAGAGAATGAAGAGAAAGCTGAACCAGAGGTTCAGCCACCCGGCTATGAGCCGTCACTAGCGGCTACGGAAGATCTTCAACCTGAAGGCCATGGAGAACCTGAACATCAACCAACTGTGGAACTACGACCTGGAGAAGGAGGAGAAGATCGAGGAGTAGTTCGACCACATCATCCAGCTGAAGAAGAAGATGACGAAGAGAGACCGACAAAGCAACTGAGGACGGCATACTTGGAGCTGATGCTCACACAGCTGATGAACATCAACCAGAAGAAAAGGAAGGAGATCCAGCTGACGAGAATGACCAAGGGCGAGAAGGAGAAGTTCCAGGCGGCGATCCTCAAGGAGATCAAGACCAACCTGAAGTCCGGGGCCTATGAGTTCTTGGACCGAGAAGATTCCGAGAGAATCAGAATAGAAAACCAGAGAAGATCATCAAGTCAAGGTGTGTCCTGACAGAGAACCCGTGGAACATCATGAAGTTCCGGACCTTCGAGAAGAAGGACTTCTACTTGATGGACGAGATCAAGAACCAATGAAGGCGAAGGCACGACATGTAACGAAAGGATTCTCAGAAACTGGAGCAGAAGACCTGGATTCTACGACACCACAAATGGCGAAGGAGACTGCCTTCTTCGTCCCACAGGTCATAGCCAGCCTGAGATGGACATTGGGAAATCTAGGCCTTTCCTCATGCCGGGGATCAGATCCTGCCGAGATCCCGCGCGAGGGCATCCCAGGGGCTCGCAGGAGACAACCCCTACGGCCTCACGGACGGCCCCTATGCCTGGTACTGCCACATCTCTCGAATTCTCCAAGAGCTTGGATATGAGAAGAGCCGAGCAGACCCCTTTCTCTTTTTTCTGCGAGACCCGTCTGATAACTCCATCGAGGGCATCATTGGCCCAGCTACGGATGACATGGTCGCGGAAGTCGCCACTGCAAAAACATGCAGTCAAAGCTACCAGATGGGCAAGTTCACCACGGGCCAGGGAAAGTTTACAGGGAAAAATATAGTACCAGAGAAGATGGCTCAATAACAATCCACCAGAAACACTATGTCGAGAACCAGATCGAAGCCATCCAACTTGACAAGGGCAGAAAGACGGAAAAAGTTCTCACGGTGAAATCCAAAAGAAGTCTCTGACCTGCGAACTCACATTGGTGGCCTAGCTCGGGTATCGAAAGAGACCCGCCCAGATGTAGCTGCGGACGGGTGGCATTGCTGCAGCAAACGATGCATCAAGGGCAACTCGATCTTGGAGGACCTCAAGCAGACCTCGAACCTGGGACTACGAATCCAACTACAATCCCATTGGAAAGACTACGAGTGGGAGTTGTGACAGGTGCTTCATGGGGAAATGCTGGCAAAGACATCCAGGAAGACTACTGGCAAGAAACCTCAGAACGACGTCTACGTTTTCATCCTGACCTTCACACTATCTCCAGAGCAAAAACCATGGTGATCAATGGGATGTCCACGAAGGATACTCATGCTTCCCGAAACCTTGGACAGGGCAGACTATCTTCTACAAGACCAACGACTCCAAGGAGACCAAGAAACCCATGACCGAAAAGTTCCCGCAGGCTTCTAAGAAGAGCAGTCAAGGCAGATTTTTGTTGTTCTACTACGATAAGCGTATGGAGACGTCTGACCAGCCAGAGGTGATCTCCATAATCGGGTGGAAGAGCTACAAGCTAAAGAGATGTACTACAACGCAGGCAGCGCTTTTCTGCTCTGATGCTGAAACAGCCTCGGTTTGTGCATGTCATCCTTGCTGCGCAGGGGCCATGCCATCTCTCTGACATGAACTGCTACCTTTAGCTGTTTCTACATGAGGTGCAATGATTACACCCCGCCTTGATACCAATTTTCAATTGACACCGCTGCTTTCTATCCATTCACGAATTCCTAAACCCTTTTGGGCTTCCTGCATTCTTCTGGCCATTTTCTGTGACTTTTCGTGACAGTTAGGCCCCCAAAAGTCCGGCTCTCATCAACTCTTCGTCAGCAAATTGGGTCTTCAGAAGATTGTCCTGGCTGCTGGTACTCTCCAGGATCCTCAACTCCTAGGGCTTGTTGGTCAAGAATCGTTCTGGCTAATCTCTGGGCATCTTCAGGTGGCAAACTGCTGTACATGAAGATCGCATTGTCATTCTCTTCTTCCCACACTCCTTGGTCGGACAACTCCTCACGCACCTTTTCCTCAGTCACTTCGGCACATTTGTTGGTTTCCTTTTTCATCCTCACTGATGTCGTCCATGGTGCTAAAAAAAATCGTAGATGTCAGGCAGGTAGTCATGCCACAGTGCTCTCAGGATATCCATTCTCTGCCTGTAGATCGTAGTCTTCCTGATGCATTCAGCTGCATCAAAACGGAACATAGCTTTCTCCATCCTGTTCATCAGCCTTGTCACCATCCAGACGATGAATCTCTCTGGTTCTGGCTCGCTATGGGATTCGGGCTCTCTCTCATCCTCAATCTCTTGATCCTCTGGCTCAGGCTCTCTGAGCCATCCTCTCAGCTCCTCTGACACGTTCAGGAACTGCAGGAAGTAGGTGATGTGGATAGTCATCCCCATCCTCAATCTGCTCATCGAACTCGTTTCTCATCTCATCGGATTCGCTTCCTCCTCTCTCTTGTTCCCTGCTTTGCTCATCACTGCGCATTTCTTCCGCAGCATCCTCTCTCCTCACGCTTCGGATGTAGAACTCCTCTTGCTGCACACCCGTAGCGGGACCCAAGGCTGCAAGTAGAACTGGAAGTAGTTGACGCTGTAGACGATGAACTGGGCGCTCTCCTTGATGAGCAAGTAGTTCTCCTCCAATCTCTGATTGAACCCCAATTTCCAAGTAGATAACTAAGTCGTTGTTGTCCATGAGCCTTAGTTCCCATGTCAGCTGGATTGGTTTGACCAGCTAGCGGCTTCACCGCTACTTCTCTTGCACTTACCTTGTCTTGCACCCAAAGTAGTCCAGTGGAGATGTGGCGCGTTCTCTGCACGCCCCGTTTCTTCAGCAAGGCTCTTGCTGCTGAACTGTCCATCCTCAGCTCCAGGACCACCTTATGGTTGAGCACCTTCTCCAAAAAACGCTTCAAATAGATCCCATCAGCAATTGCAGAAACTGCTGCAATGAACTCCGACTCCGCGAGCTGAGTGCCACGGATCGCTGCGTCCTCGTCACCGCAAAGAAGTAGTTGCCGTTCAGGAAGTAAGTAGCACATGAGCTTGATCTCCTTGTCACTCTGTCTCCTGCCCGGTTGGCATCAGTGTGGATCTCCAGCAGTGAAGGTCCACTGCACACGCTCACTTCTTCTCCTCCAGGGACAGGTCCTCCTTGTCCAACCATGTCTCGAATTGATGATGTCATAGAACTTGTCCTCCTCATCTTCTGGGCGTAGTCAGAAGTCTCCTTGAGGTAGAGGATGATCTGCTTCAGCTCTTTCCAATCTCCCTCATCTGGCTTAGTCACTTTTGAAGCCAATGTGCGGGTAGGACCTTGAATATCTGGCCTTTCGCGTGCCATGTAGAGAAGTATCCCCACACAAGGTCTGAATGTCTTGGCCTGCTCCTTTGTCAGCAAGTTGAATTCCAAACTTTCTGAAAGTTGTTCGTAGTAGGCACCGCCTTACCCTTGTTGCTGTCCAGGTTGAGCGCCTCGACCAACTTTGTGATGTGCTTGTCGTTGAGCTTGATCCAAAGTCCTCCTTCACCATCTGAAAGAAACTTCCTCTTGAGGAAAGTGCACTGTCCTGCGACATGTGGTTCACAGGGTCCATCCACTTGTAATTTCCATCCTTGATCTCGAAGATGTTGTAGAAGCTCCTCGACATCCTTCTCTGTACCCATGATCTGAAGATGATCAACATGGGTTGACACAACCAGCGGCTTGTCGTTCTCGTCGATCTTGGGCTTGTAGAAGAGCAACGGGTTTGCCTTGTAGGCTTCTAGGCCCTTCCGCTTTAACACCAGTGCCAACAGGTCGTACCAGCTTTTGCTTCCAACTCTCTGACCTGGTTGGCATCGACCCAAGATGTAGTTCGTGCCATCGCTAGTCATCACAAAGACCTTTTCACTAGTCGTCGCAAAAACCTTTTCATCTTGTTCCACCATCAGGTAGGCGTCTTTCACATCAGCTGAACAAATTCCCAGCTCGCCATTGGCGCTTTGAACTACTGCAGCCCACAGCTTTGTGCTCAAAGAGTTTGACGCTGGGCTGAACAAGCCTTCAACTCTGGGGCTAGAAACTTGTAGTCTCGAGCCACTAGCCGGCTCCTCCTCTGCCAGTGGTTCTCCCTGAAGCGCCAATCCTTGACGTGTTTGGTGGTGAGCTTTCTGTAGCTCTCGTCGATCTTGTTGTTCTCATCCTCTGGGATGAGCACTCTCATTTGCAACAGTCTCGTCACCTCCTGTGTCTCAGCCTCTGTATCAATCTTTTCCAGCTCCTCATCACTCAGATCGGGTGGTCCATCCATCATCCACATTTCGCTCCCACAAGCTCAAGTCGATCTCCTCTGCTTCTCCCCATTCTCCAAGCACTCCTCATCCACTTCGACCTCTTCTTCTCCAAGCGGAACCCTTGAGATGTTGCTCGCAAATGTAGGGGATGCTGCTAATACTCTGCCTGAGGACGACGTGGACGATGTAGTTTTTAGGGTTCCTGCAGGAAAAGAAACCGTAGAGCTCCTTGAAGATTTCGCTGGCGGCTCCTCAGGATCTGTGAGCTTCAGTGCTTTGGCCGGGGTCTCTTCCAACAAAGTCACTTCAGGTTCCAACCTCTTGAAATGCTGTTGAGCTTGCTGTTGGACAACTGATGCCTCCGCAGCCAAACCTCCTGGGGGTAGCGCCGCTGATTGAGGTGACCCCGCCTCAGTTGTGGGGCCTTGTTGAACTTCCATTTGCTGTTGTACGTGGTCAGGATCCTCCACCTCACCTCTCTTCTCCTCTGGCGCTCCTTCGCTTGAACCATCCTCAGTGACATCTGCTGCATGTCCTTGACTTACATGAAGTGCGCCCGCAGCGCGTTGACGTGCAAATATCGCAATAGTCTGCGCCTCCTCGTCTTCTGCATATTCTTTCATTACCTCCTCCAGGTCCCTTTCCTTCTTTTCCTTACCTGGCTTTGGGCCAGGACCCTCACGTCCCTGCCAAGGCAAAGCTTTGGCTGACTCTATCAGCTCTGGTTGCCATTATTGCGCGCAACGTCTCACTCCTCGGCTCAGGAACAAAACTTTGGGCCCTGACAGAATGGTCGCAGTCTGCAAGCTTTCCAACGAAGACTCCTTTGACCCATCCTGCCTTTCCTTTGCTGCGGCTTGTGTGGAAGAGGTTGGCCATAGACTGCAGTACCGAACTCTGTCAATCTTCCGCGGTATGGTCTGTCCGTGGCAATCTCGAAAGCTGTCTGGCGGCTTCCTGGGTGGACATCGACGCGGGTGTACAGCCAAGCAGCATGGGCACAAGCCCAACTTCTCAGAGCATGGGAGCCATGCAACTGAGTTCAACTGGCTACCCAAGCCTTTGCGCACTCCTTCCAGCAAAGTGTTGCCCAGTACCGTCTGAATTGTTCTTTCAGCAGGGTTCGATTGGTGGTGGCCGGCAGGTGCATACTCTAATTTGGTCTGCAGCTTAAGTCCTGCCCTCGTAGTTTGCACAGCTTCCAGCAGCTGCCTCATGGCTGGCTCCCCATCTCCTTTCAGTATGACCTCCACATGGTCTGTGGTGAAGGCAGTTACCCCAGCCACACATCTTTTCAAGCTGACTCCCCCTTTGCCAGGAATTGGCAAACGTAAGATAGCCTTTGTCCAGCTATCAATGCCGCCCAAATGCTTCAGCATGTCGCTTTCCGGTTGATGTCCAACCGTTGTGCTGGTGAACATAATCGAAAGACATCGTAGGGCTCGAAGCTTCTCTCCTCTCGTGCCTCTCACTGTCTCGGCTCCTCCTTGCCACTCACACCAACTTTCAAAGGGTAGGTGAGTGAGTCGGTGCCTCGCTTGGGTGGCCTCATCTGGTCCAAATTCTGGATCTCGTTTGTCCTTCTCCTTCTCCCCCTGGCCTATCTCTAGAGCCATTCTTGAGTGACCCTTCTTGCAATGAGCCATCAGCCTGTTGAAGATCTTCTGCTTGCCTCCACTTTTGCCAATGCCCAAAAACTGGCAGGCATTCCTCATCTCTCTGAGGCCAGTGGTCTCCTCAATCCTCTTGCCATTAATCACACCGTAGTCCTCCCCAAGCTCGTCTGCCAAAGCTCCTTCAACACCTTTGGGTCCAATCTCCTCAGCTTGAATTCCTCCTTCTGGCTCAGGGACTTCTCCTCCTCTTTGCTCTCTTCCATCCTCAGCGCTCATTGAAGCATCCTCCAACATTCCAGCTCTTTGGTCAACATCTTCAAGTGATGGTAAATCTTCATCTCCTCCAGAACCTTGAGGTTGAACCGCACGACGATGGAAAATAGAGATGACCTTTGTGGGGACGTCAATCTCCTCACCAAGGCTGCCTTTTCTCCAATGATCTCGAGGCTCTGCATACTCCAAGCAATGCCATTCTCCATCCTTCATCCAAACCCATGTAGTCCTGTAGGGTACTCCTTTTTGACAAAATCCACCTCAGGTTCTTGAAAGGTGGATGCCTGTCTGTTGACATTCACAGGGGTCCCATCCTCCATGATCCAACTGCCTTGTTCTATTGCTACTTCCTCAAGCTCCTCCTTCAGCTTGACAACGTAGTTGATCTCCAGGATCTTGGTGCTGAACTTGAACGCCAGAGAATTGCCTCTCCACACTAGTGGAATCATCTTGCGACCGTAGACCAGCATGTGTTTTGAATCCTCCAACCTCTGCTCTGAATCCTCCAACCTCTCTTCAACCACTTGCCAACTGCTACCAAAGGTTGTTTGACATTGGCCATGACAAAGCTTTCCTTCAGTCCAACAGTCTCCTCCTCATTGGTTTGCACTAGCATGGTCAATTCAACCTTGCCAAAGTTCTGGATGAAGTTTCCCTGGGCGTCTCGTAGAAGAGCTTGAAATCGATCATCCTTTATCTCTCCATAGCGCCCAAGTCGTGCTGGTAGAACTGAAGTGTCTGCTCCAAGGTCCAGGATTGCCTCGAACTCCTCGGACTTTTGCCAGTCCTCATTGAAGTTGTCATCCAAGACAGCGCAGACGTTGCAGTCCTTAGTGTTGATCTCTCCAACTTCATCCTCCTCGCTCTCGTCCTCCGCGGGGTCATAGATCTCACATGGCACCACATCCGGCGGCGTCAACAACTTCCTGATTCCACAGGAAATTCTCCTCACCAAACCTGGCGTCCTCAAAGTAGAGCTTGTAGACGTAGAAGACAATGAAGAAGGAGTAGACGATGTAGTGGACGGTGGTGGTCTTGAAGACGATGAGGTCTCCTCACGTAGCTCCTCAACCATTCTGACCTTTTTGCCGTTGCTCCAGCAGTCCTTAGCTAGGTGGCCAACTCTGCCACAGGTGTGGCATTCTCTTGTCTCCTTGCCTTTGCCCTTTCCTTCTCCTTTCTGTGGGCCTTTCCCACTCCTCTGATCTCCTTTGCCTTTGCCCCACGCGGATTGCCCATTCTTAGCCTTTCCTTTGCCCTTCTTGCCTCCTTTGGGCTCTTTGCCCTTTTCTTTTGGCCTTTCCTTTGGGCCCCTTTCCTTTCCACTTCTCAACTCTGTCAACCTCCATAGGGTCATCCTTCAAGCTGTTGTTGAATAATACCTGCACCTGTTTGAGAACCTTCGTTGTTGTCCAGCTCGAGGTCGTTTGCTCGCAAGTGGTCATGGAATCACGTATGCCCTGGTATGCCGTGTTCTTGCCCATGGTGGGCTCCAAGTGCTGCCTGAGAACCTGAGGGCAGCATCGAAGCAAAGTCACCACTTTCAAGTCGTTGTTCAACTTGTCCTGGCTCATCTGCTCATAGTCCTCCATGAGCTTTTCCAAGGCAAGTAGTCCTTCCAGCGTCTTCCCTTTTTCAAACGCTGGAAACTGGGTGATCGTACAGCTCTGACTATCCTCAAAGGTCTCCCTTTGGTGTAGGAAACCAAGTAGCTGTAGAGCCTCTTTCTCCTTGCCTTTTCTGCATCACAGTAATCCTCCATCCTTCTCTCATTCTCTAGCTCTCTCTCGACCACCTCCAAGTCGTGCTCGAAGTCGCGGTCGAGCATCACCATGAAGGCTTTACACAAGAATCACCATTAGGCCATCCGTTCATCTCTTCCTGGAGGTCCTTCGGTTTCCACACCTCAGGTCGTTGCAACGTCTTCGCATCAATGGACTCCTGGCCATTGTCTCTTCTCCTTCCAGCGCTCAACGCATTGACTGCCTCTGTCGTCACAGCTGCATAGCCACGCATCTCAATCAGGAACTGCTCAATGTTGGATGCCATCCCTCACAGGCAACAGTGGGAAACTTCCTGACTGTCACCCTGCAAGGGGTCGGTGCGGGATCTCTCCTGGCACTTCTCAGTTCCTCTCACTCTTTCTCCTTTCTTCTCTCTCTTCTCAACCAGAGCCCGAGGGTATTCTCAATTTCAAGGTTGTAGCGCTAAGCCCGATGGCCTCCACAACCACAGGGATGTAGCGCCAAGCCCAATTGTCTCCTCAGCTACAAGGATGTAGAGCAAGTTCCAAATAGTTCATCAAAGTTGCCAGGCCTATGGCTTCAAAGCTGGAGCCCCCTCACCTTGGTCCCGTCGGATCACAGGGCACTCCGCTACCATACAACGGAGGCAGCGCTTTTCTGCTCTGATGCTGAAACAGCCTCGGTTTGTGCATGTCATCCTTGCTGCGCAGGGGCCACGCCATCTCTCTGACATGAACTGCTACCTTTAGCTGTTTCTACATGAGGTGCAATGGATTACATGAACAGTGAATACACTGTCAGCAGAGTGCCAATCGATGGTTCAACGACTGGGCCAACTACACTGGCATCGACTTTTTGTTGGCCGAGCTCTTTGGCATGCAGCTAGAGCTGGAAAAGTGGGAAGCCCAACTCGCCAGCTTCCCTTTTGTGGCTGTCACCAACTCCAGATCCTTATGTATGACACCGTGACCAAGTGCCGACATTCATCAGCACACGTGGATGACAAGAGGACGGCGATTGACCTCACCATCTTGAAGAGCGACTTGGCCCGCCAACAAGGACAGGCACGGTGGGTTCAGGGAGTCAATATATGTCAATATGATAGCCGATTCCTTAAAGAAGATGTCACCTTGGTTCTTGCGAAGAATCATGGAGCTTGGACAATGCAGGTCACGAGTCTTTGATCGACAGTCAAAAGAAAGTTGGACCGGTGACCGGTGTGAATTCCTAAACATGGAACATCGCTTAACTGTCGACCTTTTAGCATTTTCACATCATGCCACAGATGGTGGCCCAAGAGAGGGCTTTGTGCTGGGGTGTGCACAAAAGTTTGTGTCCTGCCTGTCCACAATAACCTATTATATCTATCCATGTGTACATGTAATGTAGAGAGAGAGAGAGAGGGAGAGAGAGGGAGAGAGAGGGAGAGAGAGAGAGAGAGAGAGAAAGACATAAACGCATTGCACATGCAGTACATGAATGTACATAAGGTGAATATATATATATATAGGAAAAACTGGAAAACAATACCGGATGCATCATGCCTGTCATGGTCACATTACTCAGCAGGAGTCAGTGCCGTGCTGACCATCCATGGACAGTCGCAATGCTGAGCACTGCCAAAAACAAAGCAACCAAAGAAACCAAAGAAACCAAAGAAACCAAGAAACCAAAGACAAATTCCTGGAACAATACATATATATATACATACATTATCATGTAATATACATATGCAACATATGATAAATTGATATAAATTGCAGCAATGTAAGATAATGCAAGATAATGTAAGATATGAGTTTCTGCTCAACGTCAGTTTCATCTCCTGCTGTGATGGGGATGGCGGCCTGGGAGCAGTCGACTCACCCTCGTCCTGACACTATGAACAAAGGAGCGCAGAGAGTCGCAGAGTTGAGACGACTGGAACAGATTACAATAGCAAAGACTTGCAACAGATTGCAACACATATATATAGGGTATATATATATATCATATATTGCAATACATTGCTACAAATCGAAAGACTTGCAACTCATGGGTCGTTGTTTGGTTTCACATCATTTCAAATCATTTCAAATATTGTTTCTTGCTCTGCCTTCTCCCTGTTCGCATATGGGCTCCGTTCGCCACCCACGGCATCCATCAGGAGTGGCCCAACAGGCAATAGGTCCACTCTTGGGCCACAAATCACACAAGTAAGCTCGGTAACGGTCAGCCTTCGTCAGCCTTTGCAAAAACGGGCTTGGGGTCCAGTGTTCTCGGGAACATTCTGGCATAAAGCAATTTGTGCAAAGAGCCACGCCGATGGTCAGTTTGTGGAACTTGTGTTTTCTCTAGCTTTTGCCCACAGTACACCTCCAAACAGTTTAGATTTGAATGGTAAAGAAAGATCATCTACAAAGTGTCACTTGAAAGCGTATTTGCACCAACCACATAGCACAAGAGAGCTTGTTTGCCTTGACCTGCAACTTGGTTGCAAAATTTTGCAAGTTCTTTATTTCAATCGTGGCTCTGGCGTCTGGGTAGCCATGCCCCGGTGGTACCCAGCGTGGAGATCAGCAACAACCCTGAAACCGCAATGTGGCACCCATGGCAACGGGGAAACCTACGACGAAAAGATCTGGCTGCCAACGAGAGAATAAGTGAATCTCGGATAATCTCGGCACTTTTTGCAAACACATAGTTTTGCCAAAAGGCAGAAGTTTCTGAGGGATGTCTACATCCTGGTCTCTGTTGCTACGTGCATCGTTAACTTTGCAGGGCCTCTACGACCCGGCATGTCAAAATTTTGAGAGACTGCGCATAGGCAGCATCAAAATCGTCATGATCTCAGACCGATTGCAATAATCAAGTGCAAGATGGACAGCCCGTCGAAATTCTTCCGAGCTACCACATGAAACCATGAGCTCTGGTATCAGCTAGGGTTTTACCCAGCATGTGATTTTTTTTTCTAGAGATCTTCCTTCTCTTCTTTGGCATCCTCGTCCTCATCATCCTTGTCTTCCTCCTCAGGTTCCTCCTCATCCTCAGGCACTTCGATCTCCTTTAGGGGAGCATCTGGATTCACACCAAGCTCCTTGGACATGAGCTTGTACACATGGCTCACCAGAGATGATGGGTCTGCAATCTCAAAGCCAGACTCAATCAGGGCTGTCTGGAAGAGCACTTCAGCTGTCTTGCTGGCTGCCTCATCGCTCTCACTTGCCTTCACTTTGGCAAGCAGATCGATGATCACAGGGTGATTTGCGTTAATCTCTAGGGTCTTTCGGCCAGCCATCATGGACAGCTGCTCCTTGTTCTGGAAAGCCTGCGACTTCATGACCTTCTCCTGCTGTGCAGAGTAGCCGAACTGGGAAGTCACCACCACAACTGGAGATTCTGTGAGCCTCTTGGAGACTTCCACCTTTTCAACCTTCACGCCAGCCTCCTTCATGGCACCACTCTCAGTGAGGTCAGTCAACTTCTTCTTCCACCAATCAGTCAAAGGCTTGTACATGTCCTTGATCTTGGTGAACCGTTTCTTCTCCTCTTCGGTCTCATCCAGCTTGACATCTGCCTTCTGGATAGACACGAACTTCTTGCCCTCGTAGTCAGCAAGCTTCTGCAGGCATGGCTCATCCAAATGATCCGGCAGCATCAGCACCTCAAGGTCCTTCTTCAAGAAGATCTGCAGGGAAGGAGCCTTCTTCATGGTCTCGATGGAGTCACCCGACATGTAGTAGATACTCTCCTGGCTCTCCTGCATTCGGTCCAAGTACTTGTCCAAACTCACCTCCTTGCCCTCGGACTTGGTGGTGTAGAATCGCAAGAGCTTGGACAGCTTGGAGCGGTTGGAGTCATCCTCATAGCAACCCATCTTCAAGTTCTTGTTGAATTCCTTCCAGAATTTGGTCCACAAGCCCTCCTCGTCTTTCTTCTCCTTCTTCTCCTCCTTCTCTTCCTTCTCTTCACTTTCTTCCTCTTCATCATCGCCGCCGGACTCTTCGTCCTTGGCCAGCTTCTTCATCAGCTCCAAAACTTTTCGAACCAGTTTCTTGGAAATCACCTTCATGATCTTGTTCTG
>Ga0126342_10010169_pt1 | contig 16827 bp, 23 predicted proteins | sample Cyp1metagenome_FD_92528 | JGI IMG/M metagenome (GOLD analysis project Ga0126342, IMG submission 92528) | Coral microbial communities from Lord Howe Island, Old Settlement Bay, Australia - Cyphastrea 1 metagenome | ecosystem: Host-associated > Invertebrates > Cnidaria > Coral ... | reverse complement strand
TGCTAGCACTTGCCAAAAATCTCTGCAGGACATCATATTTTCTCTACAGGTTTCAGCTAATCCATGGTCTTTTCGTGAATCCACCTGCGGATATTCGTCTGTAAGTTCAATGATTCACACAAACTGTGAGTAAGGGACCATCTATCCAAACGCATCTGTCATTAGCTGGTTTGAACCGTAGAGTTTCCCGCAAATATTGTCTTAAATGAACCAATGAATGCATGATATCTTCGATGGAGTCATTCAGGAAACCATGGTAACCATGGTAAGTTTACACCCAAATTTCTGATAAATCTTCTCCAGGATATCTGCAACAGTCCATCCTAAAAAACAACAAGGGACCGCCCCTGCGCTCCACTCGAACGGGTGACCATGAGCGACAGGAAGCGAAGGTCACGCTTTGCGGCCCGTTTCCTGGATAGATGATATTTGGATGCCCATCTATATGATATTATATGATAATGTGTATATATATATGTATGTGTATATATATATATACGTATATATATATAATATCAAATTATATTACATCAGGATTCAGGATTCTCATGAATCATCTATATATTTGAATCAGTTGCATATCAGCCATCTCTTCACCCATTGGGACTCAATGGCATTTTTTTTTGTTTGGATTTGTCCCCCAAACCCATGACCCATCTGCCTCGGGTTGCTACCACACATCTCCTGGTTCTTGTCAACCTCGGCTAAACTCATCCTAGGGATCAACATGTGCAACATGGATCAACATGGGACATATAGCATGAAATACATCACCAACATTCACCAGCCAAAAATCTAGGATCAATGATGAATCAAACCATATCAAACGTCTAAGACCCCCCAGTTGATGTCCCAAGAACCCTCTGTGGCGCCAACAAAAATCCCCGGATATCCCCAGCGGCGCAGAGGGCCCAAGCGGCGCAGAGGGCCCAAGCGGCGCAGAGGGCCCAAGCGGCGCAGGCGGCCCCATGGAAGCTGCAATGTTCGGTACCTGGTGGATGTTCGGTGGCGGAATCATCAATCATCCCAGGATGGGAAAAGCACACAGAGATTCACAGATATTCACAGATACAGCAAACATCAGCAAACAACATCAAACAACGACATTTTTGGAAGTTTAGTGTAGGAAATTCAATGAAACCAACAAGCTCTTTTTCTGAATCGGTGCTGTGATTCTCCTTAAAATCTATGGGCTTCACATGGCTTCACCGCACCTGCCAGGCGTGGCTCAAGTTTCCCATCGAAGCAGATTGGCAGTGGCTCAGTTGCTGGGAGAACACCTCAGCAAATATGCAAGCGAGGAAGACCATGAAAGGGCGCAAGATACATAATGCATCTATACGCATAGTTAACGCATCTATACGCATCTATATGGTCTATACGCATCTATACGCATCTATATGCATCTATATGCATCTATATGCATCTATATGCATCCTGCATCCATATGCATCTAGCATTTCAACAAGTCCCATGGGACAAGTCTCTTGCATCATTATCAGTTGCTGAAATGCTGAGCATTTTGGCATACCAAAAGGACCACTTAAATCGCAATGGGACCACTTATCAGTATTGAACCAACTCTAGGGGCCAACAGTCAACAACTTTGTCTTCTAGGCTTTCCACAGGCTTTGCTTCTGGGGCAGGCATGGGCCGCGCGGTAGCAGTGCCTTGGAGTTCCAAGAGAACTCAAGTGAGCCTGTCAAAAATTTCATTGAGATTATTACATCTGAAAACTATTGAAAATCAACATCTATCATCATCTATCATCCTCTATCATCAAAATAATCTATATTTCTTGTTTGTTTTTGCTGAATTTCCACATTTGAAGGGCCTTTTTTGAGGGCCAATGAGGCCGCTTCAAAGGCGCATTCCAGCTATGAGAGATGCTCCTCAGCAACATCCTGGAAAATCTTATCCAAAACATTGGGGATATTTGGGACTCAAAAGATCTCATAAGGGGCTTATATCTGGCCAGATATTAATTGTTGGGGGTAGTACGGACTCATACAGGGGCTTATTCAACCCCTATTGTTTCGGGAGCACTGTTCGAAGGGTGCCATCAGACTTCCATGAACCCTGTTCAATGCTGGCAAAACACCCGCTGGTTCAGCCAACGCAGGTTGCGTTCGTTGCACACTTGTTGTCGAACATGGCATGGGCATGGAGCGTGTTGCCAGAACCTGACAAATCCAATTATTCAACTGGTGCTGCTGAAGTCTGATTTCCACTCCATCTTTCCAAAAGAAACCGTTTACCTTCATGACAACTTTAAGACAACAAATATAAACATAAACATAAATATATACATACATATAAATAAATATATATATATATAAATAAACATATATATATATATATATACACATAAATATATAAACATGAATAGATAAATATAAATAGATTTATATAAATAAATAAACATAAACATAAATATCTAAATATAAATACACATACAAATACAAATATAAATATGAATATATGTAATGTAAATATATATATATACTAAATTAAGTCTGCTTTCGGATCGCCCTCTTCAAACTCATGAATCTTGCTGGCCCATCCAAAAATCTGACAGCACGCCGCAAGAATCAGCCTGTCTGCTAGGCAAAGAAAGAGTGGGCTTTCGACCTGCTGTGCGTTGCTGCAAGTATTCACCGATCGCAAGGGTATGCTCAATTGGGGTCAACAAAATAGGATGGAAAGTAAACATGTTTGAAAGCACAGGCACGCTACGGTTCAAACATGTTCGACAAACTTGCTTCACCCATAGCTAACCTGGTGCTCCCATGTGCCTGTAACGAGTCTTCGCACAGGGGAGTGGCTTCCTGTGGCTGCAGGATGATACTGCACAAGCCGATCAAACAAAAGACTGTTCTGTTCTTTTTGATTTGACATATTTATCATATTTGAAATTAGCGCTTGCAAACATTTACAAACTATCCGAATCAAACAAAATGAGACTACAGTAAAACACTTCATTGAGCTTTTGTACCCTTATAAACCATATATCTCAAATTGCATCACCAGAATCCACCAGAATCCACCCAGTATTTTCAAGCAAATGCATGTCGAGCCGCTGCTTCTGATCACCTTGGCACACGGCAACACAGTCTGGTCATCGCAGGTTAAGGGTTGGTCGTGAAATAGATGGATCTTCATGGCTGATGCAATCTGGATTTAGATTCTTTAGATATCCAGCACTTCAATTTGAAGTTGTGTTTGTACTTCTTACTTGCTTACAGTTTCCCGGCCAACCCAGGCCATGAAACCACGAGCCACTGATGCACGAAGACAAACAAAAACGACTGGAAAATACTGGAGATTGACCACGAATCCTTTCTACATCCTGCCTCTTTGTTGTCAAGAAACAGGACAGTGTAGTTTCTATTCCAGCAATTCCAGAATCAACCATGCACACCATACCACCTTTCCTGAAGGTGTCTACGTGCACCTTCAGTCGGATCTCCTTGGAACCTCTGAGCTAGCCACAGGATTGAGTGCCGCAGTGCGCGCGGTGGACACAGAGCCTGTAGCAAAATGAACAACCTCTTCAAGGTTTAAAGGTGCAAAACGCAGTGCAACTACAGTGGCAATTTCAAGCACGCTTTTGCACCATAATGCTCGGTGTGCACACAAAACGCAATGCTGATGTTTTCTGACTTGGGCAAACTGTTGAGAAATTGTTGACTGGTGACTGAAGAAACCTGCAGTTTGGACGGATATATTTGCAATTTTTGGATGACACTTCGCCAGAATTCAAGGGTTTTGCTTCAGTCGTTGTATTGTAGCTTTGGCAAGAGGTGTCCACTTATTGGATGTATCAAAAAAAATCAAATCACCAGTTTTCGGGTGTGGTTGAGGCTCTGAATCCCTCTATCTCTCAGTGTCTCTCAGTGTCTCTCAGTGTCTCTCAGTGTCTCTCTGTCTCTGTGTGTCTCTGTGTGTCTCTGTGTGTCTCTCTCTGTGTCTCTCTCTGTGTCTCTCTCTGTGTCTCTCTCTGTGTCTCTCTCTGTGTCTCTCTCTGTGTCTCTCTCTCTCTCTCATCTAATCTAATCTAATCTATCCTATCCTATCCTATCCTATTCTATCCTATCCATCCATCCATCCATCCATCTATCTATCTAATCTAATCTAATCTATCTAATCTATCTAGTCGATCTAATCTATCTCTCTATCTGTCTGTATGTCTGTCTGTCTATCTATCTACCTATGTATCTAATCTACCAACCAATCAATCTACCTATCAATCTATCTATCCGTCCATTTGTCCATCTATCTATATACCTATCTATCTACCTATCTATCTATCCATCTATCCAGTCATTTATCTATCTATTTATTTACCTATCTATTTATCTATCTATCTACCTATTTATTTTTTTGAAATATATCTACCTATCTGATTAAAGTAATTCATCTAATTAATTTAATTAATCGATCTAATCTATCTCATTTTTCTACTCTATCTTATCCATCTTATCTACCCTATCCTTCCTATCCTTCCTATCCGTCCTATCTATCCTATCTACCATATCTATCCCATCTTTCCCATCTATCCCATCTGTCCAATCTTTCCCATCTACCCTATCTTCCCTATCTATCCTATCTCTGCTATCTATATGTTTCATTCCTATCTATGCTATCTATCCTATCTATCCATCTACTTATCTATTTATCTATTTATCTGTCTACCTATCTATCTATCCATCCATTCATGTATCTATCTATATCTATATCTATCTATCTATCTACCTATCCATCTATCTATCTACCTATCCATATATCTATCTGTCTGTCTGTCTGTCTGTCTGTCTATCCGTCTACCCGGCTAGCTGTCTATCTACGTATCTGTCTGTCTGTCTTTCTGTCTGTCTGTCCGGAAGGGGGCTGTGGCACATTCTAACTGTACAATGATTTTCTGAAAACATGGGATAAATGAGATATAGGGAGATATAGGGAAAAATTGTGGTTTTGATTGTGCATTTCTTACTAGAGAATCAGATTTCACATTAGGGAGATATAGGGGGCTGTGGCACATTCCAACTGTACAATGATTTTCTAAAAAACATGATAAAAAATGGTGGTACATGGGAAAAAATGGTGGTTTTGATTGTTTTTCTCATTAGGGAGATATAGGGAGATAGAGGGAGATATAGGGAAAAATTATGGTTTTGATTGTATATTTCTTACTAGAGAATCAAATTTCACATTAGGGAGATATAGGGGGCTGTGGCACATTCTAACTGTACAATGATTTTCTGAAAACGTGATAAAAAAAAGGTGGTACATGGGAAAAATGGTGGTTTTGATTGTTTTTCTCTTTAGGGAGATATAGGGAGATAGAGGGAGATATAGGGAAACATTGTGTTTTTGATTGTGCATTTCTTACTAGAGAATCAGATTTCACATTAGGGAGATATAGGGGGCTGTGGCGCATTCTAACTGCACAATTATTTTCTGAAAAACATGGGAAAATGGTGGTTTTGATTGTTTTTCTCATTAGGGAGATACAGGGAGAAATGGTGGTTTTGATTTTACATTTCTTACTAGAGAATCAGATTTCACATTGGGGAGATATAGGGGGCTGTGGCACACTCTAACTGTACAATGATTTTCTGAAAAACATGGGAGAAAGGGTGGTTTTGATTGTTTTTTCTCATTAGGGAGATATAGGGAGATAGAGGGAGATATAAGGAAAAATTGTGGTTTTGATTGTACATTTCTTACTAGAAAATCAGATTTCACATTAGGGAGATATAGGGGGCTGTGGCACATTCTAACTGTACAATGATTTTCTGACAAGCATGGGAAAAATGGTGGTTTTGATTTTTTTTCTTATCTTGCATCAGGGACTGAAGGGGCTTTCTAACTGTAAATCACAATCCGGTCGAAATCCCAAAGTTAGAACGTGGCGTTTCATGTATTCATGCATCGTTTTTTCCCCTTCCGCGCGTTCCCAAAACGTCATTCTAACTTTCAGTCGGTCAGTATCCATCTGTCTAAAGTATTGCGCTTGCCACGAAAAAGTGAAGAGAGGTCATACGAAGTGTTGCACCTGTCACGGCACGCAAAGCAGCGTATGCTGCAAAATGCAACCCCTCTCCGGAAATCAGCACCCTGACCTCCGAACATCTCTGATGAAGATGTCTCTTGTACTGCGCCTGCCACGCGAAAAGCATCTTTGCAGATCCTCTTCAAACGTCCCACGCCTGGCATCATGTCTGAAAATGCTACAAAACCCACACGTTTAGCTCACTTTTGGCAAGGTGCAGAATCCCGTGCGCCTGCAACGAAACATGACGCTTGAACGTCCAAAACTGGTCCGAACATGTGGTGTCTTCACACTTTTTACTTCGACATGTGCTTTGCGCCACAGCTGCGTGCACTTTTCCCACAGCTCAACTTCCAAAAGTGGTTTGACAATGACCTGTTCTTACCATTTTAATTTCGAAATGTGCCTAGCGCCACCACGGCGTGCACTTTTTGAACAGCTCAACTGCCAAAAGTGCTTGGAACCTGAGGTATTTCAGCATTTTGCCTTGGAAATATGCTGCCACCACGGCCTGCTCTTTTTCAACAACTCAATATCCCAAAGTGCTCCTACCCTGAGGTGTTGTGTGCATTTTGTGCATCGCGCCACAATGGCGTGCAACTTTTCATGTCTCATCTCATCTTACCAGATGGCTCCGCACCCGTCGCTTTAGCGAGCCTACTTTTGGACCCTCCGAAGCCACAGAACATTGGAAAAACACAGTGTTTCCGCGACTTTACTTTACTTTTCTTGATTCTTTCGCGCCCTTCGATCTTCTTTCTGCTCACTCTCTCTTCTGTCTCTTTCTCTTCTGTCTCTTTCTCTTCTGACTCTTTCTCTTCTTCTACTGCTCTCACCATTGCTGCTGCATCTGTCCATAAGTCGGAAGTTTGACTTCTAAACTTCCTTCGATAAAACGAACCCTCAGAAACCATAGTGGATGTAGGGGATGAAATATGGATGTCAAGGATGAAATCACATATTTTTGAAAATCACAAACACCCAAAACGCCATGTCTTTGATGCTGGTGACCCATGGTGACCCGGTGCCCCACCTGGGCTGCGAGAACCGCTGCTGCTTCCTGTTCGTAGCACGTCTCGGAAACAAGCCTATTATTGGGATAATGATTGGGATAATATGGGATAATAATGGGTAATCAAAAAGGTGATCATCAAATATACCCAAGAATGACCCCCAATTGGTTGGCTTCACCGCCTTACTGGCAACCTTTCTCAAACTTGTTGACGTGGCACAGTCTCAAGGTTGGCTATACCACCTAATGCCTCATCAATCCAAAGGTTCATGATGGGTAGTGCCAAGTTCATGCCTTCCCAAGCAATTCAGTGTCAAACATGCACATGGTTGGGACATGTTGGAAACCACAATCATGAAAACTGAAAACACACGTTCCGTGATTGGCTGCTCATGCCCCCATTTCCAACCCATGGTAGCTCATCATATAACATTATATAACCCCCATTTGAATCTTCATGGGTTGAATCCACCCCTTTGCGGCTTGGGGACTGCTGAGTAACTTTCGGCTGGTTGGCGAGGCCTGGCAGTATGGTGGACCATGGTGGACGTCCAATAGTCATTGACCGTCAAAACATGGATGATTTGGGGTACTCAACTTGCTTCATGATAATGCTACTTTCAGCAAACTGCTGACATTTGCTGACAGCCTTGAATCTGCTGTTGCCCAACACTGACTCCTTTCGATCAGTCGATTCTACGGGTAACTTTAAATTCGTCATTCCAGCTCGTTCAAAAATGGCTGTAGAATCTCGCCAATCTAGGGAATGCAACTTTATTTTGTGGGGATACTTCATCTTGGATCCATGATCTTTGGACACCCCCCCAACAAGTCAATGATGGGCCTCTATTACTCACAAATGGGTTTATAGTCCCAATCAGCCCTGGTTGCCCAGTTTTAGGCAGCGATGTGTAGTGATAGCTAATGATAATTCTAACTTCAGTCATAGTAACTCCCCAAAAATAGAAAAGTACAATCCTGCTAAAATAGTGATAAATCAGTTTTCTATACTTTTCTATCTTTCTGGTGGTCATATAGTCTATTCGTCATACCGTGATAGTATAACATGGTCCAAAAAAAGGCCTGTCACTGTTTCAGCCCATGAAGCCTGCCAACTGGCTGAAACGGAGTTGGCATCCAGCTCGGCACACAGCCGAAGGGACTGCAGGTCGTTGCACCACAAAGACCACACCATGTTGGGTGATGATGGATGTGTCATAGTCATGCTGCAATATATTGTAATAATATCATCAAACAAATAGGATTATGAAGTTTGTGAAATCAACAGAAATTGGACCCACAAATCCAGCCCAATGCTTGGTGGATACCACCCGCCTGTGACGTACCAACACCATTTGTGCCTCGGCAACCGATGGCACTGCCAGATTTGGATCCGCTTTGGATGGATTTGCTGGGCTTCCTACATTTGAAACAGTCAGTGTCACATATCAATATCACTATATATACATATACATATATGTATATATATATATGTATATACATATATGTATATGTATTATATGTATATATGTATATGTATATATGTATATGTATATGTATATAGATAGATAGATTATGATAAATTACAGTATATTGGACACATACCCACTTTAAAACTTCGGATCATCGGCTTCAAGGACTGCCAAGATGCTGAGACTCTTGTAATAGGCCAGCTGTGGCCCCACAGCATCCTTGCCGCGACACTGACGACTGTGGACCAGCTGATAGAGGGCACTTCAACTGCGGATATGAACTCCCATCATAGCAGGCATGTTTCGCAGCCTTATATACACACATATATACGTGTGTATATATATACACATTAAATACTTGGATTTATCAGATAATATCATATCAGGTGTATACATATGTCGACATCTGTATGAATACATCATTGACGCAGCTTTCTTCATCAACGTTTGGATCAAACACCAGAAATACAGCAAAAAATAGCAGCAATTTGTTGAGATGGGTTCAAATCAAACTTGGGCAACTTCAAAATGGGATGGCTCGCAGAATCTTCCAATATCATCAGCATCATCCATCTGTTTCTCGATTTTCTCATTCGTCCTCGGTCCTTTCGGTCCTTTCGGTCCTGCTCCCGAAGCCTGCAAGGCGACATCAATGGCTGCCGCTGGTTCTGCCTCTGGGTGGAAATCAGTGGAAATCTTGCCAAAGTAAGTGCAAAACCAAAGCCTTTGCATAAGTTTGACTCCGGACTCAAATCTGCATCTACATTCCATGAATTTCAACCCCTTGCCCTCAGTAAAACAAGTCATCCCTTTAGTGGTTTCAGTGTCCGCAGGGCCCGGTCGCTGTTGAACCCCGTATGGGACTGACTTCAGGACGTATCACAGGCAGCTGGACATGCTTGGCTTTCTTTGGGAGCACCTGGCAGCAAAGGATGTAGCTACCATCAGCCCAGCCGTGCCCAGCCGTGCCCAGCCCATCCCAGAATGGCCTAGCACGATTTTGGGTCTCGCTGGAGATGAAGGAGCATCGGAATCCTCAGAGAACTCTCATAGATCTGAGGGCGTCTGAAAGCATTTCACAAGTCTTGTAGCCAAAAAATACGACTTGCCAATTTTTGACCATTGAATTTGGACAACCTTTTCTGGGATATCTAAACATATCTATGGATATCTTGGATCGATGATGAACATGATATGAACATGTTGACTCCTCACCACCGATGAAGTCTCGCTGCCCGATGCAGCCCGGGCACACTCCGAGGGGGTTCTGCTTCTGGAGGTGCCTCGAAGGATACCAGGGGTGGTCGCCTCTGAAAACTGTCTGCGATTTTAAATTACTGGTTAAAAACAACATGGAATAGAAAAACTACAAAAACATACAAAAACAAACATCAAACGTAGATCAACCAACTGAAATCAGCACAAACCACACTACAAACTTTCATTGATCTTCACCTATGACATGCAGAACCTGGCAGAGGGATCAGATCTTAATACATTTTTAAGGCAAAATGCACGTGAAGCCATCCAAGAGCCAAACGCTAACGGCTCGCCCTCGCTTGGCTTCCAGCCTCATCTGGCCATGTCTGGGTCCCCCCAAAATCCAGTGACTTCATTTGGTCCTTTAGAAAGCAACTCAAGTAAGATCAAGTAACCATTCACTGATTATAACATATTGTAAATATATTCTAACACATTATAACCTTCCACGCTGGATGACGTGTTTTGGAGACATGCTTTGCCTAAACAGACTGACAGCTTGCGGTGGATCTCAATCCGGGCTTCCACACCAAGCTGCTTGTGGAGACTGGTGGATGCTCGTCTGCACCTGGTGCTGATTGAGCTGATGGCGTTGGCATTAAACGATATTAAACGTTCAAAGATGTTCAAAGATGTTCAAAGATGTTCAAAGATGTTCAAAGGCATCCAACCACACCAAGCTTTCAACTTCCAAAGAACTCTTTGGTGCTTCCATGTGGTTCCAATCCCAAGAGACTTGGGATAACTTGGGATCATGTTCTCAAGGCATGTCCCTGGTCGCACCAACCTCCTGACGGCGCAAGCTCTGGCTTCTGCAGGCCTGGTCTTTTTCATTCGTATCCTCTGGAAAAAAAGACATCTGGCAGTGGAAAATCCACCGGTTACACATGGTTTTCCTTGAAAGTCCATGGGGCAAACTGCAATTTCTGACCCCACCTCAGAAAAGCAATACGCATGGACGGAACAAAACCATCTAATCCTGGTCATGAACTTCGAACTTTGACTTTGTCAGCTGCACAAAGAGTCTTACACTGATCAAAGCTGCGAGAGCTTCCCAAACGATTCTTGAAAGCAGTGAGTCAATCAGTCAATCCACAAATCTCTAAGAAGCAGTTTTGGCAGCCTGAATTTCCACATATTTCCACCAGTTAATTGTTTCGTGCTTTATGTTTTGTAACAAATCCATCGCACCTGCGCCAATGGAAGGCTCACAGTGGAGAGGCGCCGCGGCCTCTCTAACTTGACAACTCCAAAATAGTGGTTGAGTGGTTGAGTGATTGATGATATGTTGTGATATCATCCCAACCAAATATTAGTTAATTAAGTGGTGATAAACAGGCTACCTACCAATAGTTTTGATCATCTCATCAACCGCTGCGAAGAATTAGTGTATGATGATATATCCCCACCTAGGACGCATAATCTTTTAAAACGCTTCGACTTCCACACTGGGGTGCAACCAACAATCCGGGCATACTTGTGGGGATACAGTTACAGCAACCAATCACCTCGGGTGTTTCCACCTAAAATCTTTGGTTGGTGGTTGAGCATTTCATCGAAGAAAACATAATCAACTGGGTAACTCAACGCCAATGTACAACTTCATCGCTTCTAGATAAGATATGACCAGGCATGATAAGCTTGTAGAAACATTGGCTGCGAGAACTTCCACTGCGGCGTATGCTAAGATGTCATTCGCTGCTTGGAACTCCAACTGGTCGCCCAGCTTCCCAAGCCTTCCCACTTCACTCAGATTCTGCTCAGAAGGCAGTTTCGACCAAAGCATCTCTGCCTCTGCACACAAATGCAAAGGCATGCATCGCAACCTAAGAAACTATTCCAAATGTTCCAAGAGATTTGCTTGATTCTGAACCCAAGCATCTATCCGCGTGATCACAGATTCAGCGCGAGTCTGATACAACCTGAATTGCATCATTTTGCATCTACTCTTCCGGACTGCATCATGCTGCATCTCAAGAAAGGTGAAGGATCTTATTGGGAGGAAGTACCATCAAGGCCGTCAAATTTTAAAAAGCCAAACTGAACTCCAAACCAACCAAAATGTATCATAGCTTCTTTAACTGCAGCAAACCATTTTTGATGTGTATGATGTGTATGACAAACACGCCACCGACCAGGGACCGACCTTTCGCAGCTCTTCTTCCACTTGGCGTCGTTGCTCACGAAGTTCTTCCAACTGGCGGAGCCAAGTCAACTGAAGCTGCGCAAATCCAAAGATTGTCCAATTGGCATAAAAATCATCCCTATAATTCGGTGAATGTTGGGATAATCATCCCAATAATTTGGCCAATTGAAACAGTTTTCGGATTCCATCCCAATAATTTGGGGGTGATTATCCCAACATCCCCCAAGCGCAAGTCGATCTGAACATTTCTACAAAAACCAGCCACCGGTCTAGATCCTTTCCCAGCTCTCTCTCTCTCTCTCTCTTTCCCACTCTTGTTGGTTGCCACATTGTTTCTTGGGCAGGTATTTTGCTTGGATTTGGGTGGAATTTCAATGGCATTTCCCGAAACAGGGGCGTTCACCCCTCAGGAACCCCGATTTCACCTCTGGAGCGACAGGCTGCAGCTCCTGGGATCATTTGACACCGCTTCATCTCAAATCAGCCCTCCAACCAAGATCCATCAAGATCCTCCGATTTTTCACCTATCAAGATGAGCCTGAAAAAAGGAGTGTGTCATCATGCCTCATGCAAGGTAAAAAAAAAGTCCAAGATCCATCAAGATCCCCCGCTTTTCAGTGGCTTCACCCAGAAGCCGCCTTCCGAAGAGCCGCGGCTTCCGCCTGGCACTCACTCAGGTCCTGGAATCTGGGGTGAACGGAACTGCCAAAGGAGATAGGAAGGTCATAGTAGTCATATTCATTGGTGGACATATAACCAACTGTATATATATATGTGTGTGCTAAATATGATCTAGTACATAACACGATGTAAATGATGATGTGACATTATGTACATATATGTACACATAGGAATTCATCGTATGTTAAAATCATGACTTGCCAGAAGTGTTGATTTGAAAAGTGCACAGCAGGCACTATCAGAAAGGTAAACGTCCACAAGGCAAAAATGACCGCCATAGATTCAGCACCCCTGAGAGCTCTGAGTCAAATTTTCAGCTGGCTAAGCCATGAGGATAGCATCAACATACAAATAGATGCTTGCATTCTCATCCAAATGCTGGTAAGTACATGTAAGTATTATAGAATGCTTCCAAAATGCTACACACGTTTTTAAAGCTATCAACGACATAAACATGGAAATCATAGAATACGGATTCCCCCCAGTCTTCCTCCGTCAGCGATGCGATTCGTGCCATCTGGGCGGTGTCGGCAGCACACAGCTGCTCCGCCCGCGCATGGCATGTGTCTCTTTCCTGCTGGGAAGGACTGGCAGGACACCTGGTGCCATATCCTCTACATACCAATTGATGGTGAGATATTTTTGCCACTTACATCCAATGATATATTCATGAACATTTATGCTACTGTACTTATAGTATGTCCCATGATATATTTTGGATCTACACCCATCAAAAATAGGTATCTGTGCTACCCTTTGGAAGATCTTTCCCCCATACTTTCGACAGTTTTCCAAGTGTTTTCAAACATGCGGCACCAAAGTCCATCAAAAAAATATGTTTCCCCAATCTTGATGGTGAATACTCATGTGCTTTGGACACCATTTTCATCTATATATGTATATAATATATGTATCATATCCTAATAGTTGTTCGTTGATGCTGGTCATACTTGCGATACAATCTGGGTCTGAAAATAGGCTACCCCAAAAAGTGGTTGATCAGAATTTCCTCCATTGGAAATTGCAATGAAGTATCATTAAACTTCATATGTTGGGGCATAATATGGCATATGGTATATATATATAGTATAGTATATATAGAAAATAATATGTATATATATATATATACACAATGTATACATATATATATACAACTAAAGCGTACAACATTATTTGATCCTTTTCATGCCATGCACAAATTAGGGTCGTCCCCTATCGGTTGTGAGGATTCCTGCGTTCTCAGATTTTGAGGTGACTCATGCAAAACAGGGGTATCGGTTTAGGGTCGTCCCCTATCGGTAATGAAGGTTTTTGCACACCCCTCAGCAAGGCCAAAGCATTCCCCCCCCTTTTAAGGGGGGGTCGGGTGGTGGGTAAAAATTGAAATATTTCGAAAAGGGTGTGTGTGTCCCCCCCCACACATAGAAATATTTCAGCTAAAAAGGCTAAAAATATCTGGTTTATGATGGTCTCTCCAGAGCCTGGTTGAATGCATGCATGTATATATATATATTTATATGTATGTATCTATGTATGTATGTATGTATGTTTGTATGTTTGTATGTATGTACGTACGTCGAAAATGAAAAGGTTTGCCATACCATCTCTGGGCTAAAATGTGGCATCCGGAGGACCCCCCCCACTTCTGTTGGAAGCCCAAAAACATGTGGGGGGGTATATTTCATGTGGTCAGGTGAAATATTTCTGAGAAATTTCTTGTCCTACCCCCCTAAATATTCCAGAGTTAAAGGGGGGGATGCCAAAGCGAAGCAAAACTAAATTAGCATTAGTATTATAAAAAATGGTCGACTTAGTCATATATAATATGTATATATATAGTATATGTATAGGTATCCATGTATATATATATATGTATATGCACACCACGTTTTCAGATAACCCATAATAGATCATGATACACCCATCTCGATTCACCCATGGTCTGCCAGTGTTACCCGTCCAGCTGACGCGCCTTGGCCATCTCCATGATCTCCAACCGCATCGCTTCCATGCGCGGCTCAACTTCCTGGCCGTGATCTTTTTTGTTGAGATTTTTTTTCACGAAAGATTGATGTCCTGTCCAAATTTTTGCATCCAACCATCAAAACCCAGTTGGCTCTTGAAATTTCATTCTGTACCGTAAACTCATTGGGAAAAGAGTTCGCAATTTGGCTAGGCAAACCGCGGCCTCCAACGCATCACATTTTGCACGCAATTCTTCTGCTTGGGCTTTGTACTCCTCCTCCTCAAGCTCCGGATGAGGGAACCACGATCACCGCTCCAGGGAACCATCTGGATGTGGGTCAAGTATGGTCAAGGTAGGAACAAAAACTGGGGCAACACTGAAATGACAAAATTTATCCAAACTTCTATCCAAATCTGTGAGGGTTGGGGTCTTGAATTATCTTTTATTTAGATCTTGACTTGGGCCAATTCTCCACATGGGTCCTTGGCCATCTCGGATTCAGCCTTCTCCTTCCACCTCTGCAACTCCTGCAGCACAAGCTATCTGGGGGCACCGTGGGCATTTCGTCTCATCACAATTGAAGGTTTCGTTGTTAAAGTCAATGCATCTCCCAACGTCTTTCCTCAGAGACCGAAAGTTATTGTCTCTTTCCTGTGGAAACAGCTAGGTGTTTGGCCATCACACATCGTTTGTTTCGCATGAAGCAGAACTTGGTAAACTCATCCAACAGTGCAACATATTGAAGTCAAACCTTCTATCCACTTCTTTCAACAAAGTAATTTCTCTTGCTGTATGTACGACCGAAAGTTCTCCGTCAACCGCCGAAAACATCTGGAATTAAGGAAATTCACAGAGGTAAACCAAGTGAGGTATGCTCATGTATGTTTCATATATCTGTCCATTGCCATGTTTGTTGAAACTGTATAAAGGGAATTCAAGGGATTCAATAGGGTACAAACCATTGAAGCAACACCATAGCTCAACATGGGGTGCCTCTCTCGTCTCTGGCCTGGTGAGAGCATCTACTGCCGCATGGCCCACATGTCAACTCTTCCAAACACGGATAGCATGTGGCATGCACAACGCAGAACGTATCCCCTGTACAGTATTTAGTCCTTGAGGAACATTGTGGGTGCCAAGTGTGCAAGTGAGTTTGGGTCCTCGAAACCAATCCCTTGGCACACGCACACACAGACACTGTTTGCATAATCTTCCAAACGATTGTCATTTTCTGCAATCCAAGATATAACAGTCAAAGAGATTAACCATGATTAAACCCAAACATGCAAAATGCGACATGAACAAGTGTATATACACGAAACGTCGATAGCAAGAAGCAAACCAGTGCAAACCCCTGGCGCTCTGTTCTGATGTTAAAACACCTTCAACTACACCCAGGTGCCCTTAGCAAGAATAGACATCTCTGCCTCGTATTCTTCTACCAGACCACGCATTCGGGTAATCTCTTCGCTGCATTCGTCGCGCTCCTGCAAAAGTGAAACGAACCATGAGCATCAAAAAGTAAAAATCAGCCGGTTAGCCTTTCAAACATTAATTCTGTCTGGACTGAGATGCATGAATCTAAGTGGGAGTTCGGACAAATAAAGCCAGCTATTGCATGCTCTCACTAGAGCAGCCAAAAATGCATCATAACCAAAGGGATACCAACAGGCTCAAAACTTTCAAGCTCCTTGGAAATCAGAGTGATTTCTTCAGGCTGTTCTTCTTGAACTTTCTGGAGATCGTTCACTCGGGCTCTGGAGTGATCCAGCTCCTGCACGTTCGGATCACAACTATTGGGCATTTTGGGAGCTTCCAAAGGCCTTTGCACACATGTACGATATTGTATGATCATTCTACAATGAACGATCAATCTGCGAAGCAGTGTGACTGAGACGCTATAGATTTTGGCATTGTATATTATTATTGGATATTGCTGGCCAGCAAGACAAATCTATTTCCCTGGATTGGGAATGTCCCAAACAGTGCCATAGAACGACCTATAGCTATATTACAGTGTTCTCATTTGAAACTGGAAACAACCTGACTGTCCTTAGCAAGCTGGGATATCTCTGCCTCGTATTTTTCATCCAGACCACGCATTCGGATAACCTCTTCGCTGCATTCGTCGCGCTCCTGCGAAAGGGACACGAAACATCAGCATCAGAAAAAATGAGCCGGTCAGCCTTTGAGAATTGCTTCTATCTGGACGGAGATTCATGAGTCTGAGTGGGA
>Ga0126342_10010168_pt1 | contig 16828 bp, 20 predicted proteins | sample Cyp1metagenome_FD_92528 | JGI IMG/M metagenome (GOLD analysis project Ga0126342, IMG submission 92528) | Coral microbial communities from Lord Howe Island, Old Settlement Bay, Australia - Cyphastrea 1 metagenome | ecosystem: Host-associated > Invertebrates > Cnidaria > Coral ... | reverse complement strand
CCTTCCTTTTCCTTCCTTTTCCTTCCTTCCTTTTCCTTCCTTCCTTTTCCTTCCTTCCTTCCTTCCATCCAACACATCTCCGTCGACCACTCAGTCTCGCTCCCCCGCGGCAAGTGCAACTAAACGAGAACCCAAGCATCGAAGATGCTTTTGGGAAAAACATAAAAAAACAAAATGCTAAATCAATCTAAAACAGATTTGCGTAGATTCTTAGATATCATCATTTTTGGGAGAAAAAAAATATGGTAAATAGGAAAATGGGTAATGGAAGAAACCAAAAAGATCAAAGAGGGACTTTGTTGGTAGGTGGTTTCAACATGCGTAATTCCAATCATTTGCGGCAAACGTTGCCGAATCATGATCCATTCAATTGAAGGCTTTGTAATTTTTTGTGACGATTCAACAATCACCCATCTCCCACGGGAAAGGATGGGACCCATCCTTTGATCCTTTGGAAGAGCTCCTGGCCTCAAGGAGCGTTTCCACCAGACTTAGTGGGAGGTAATCGAGCTTTCCAAAGGCATACCTCACTGCCAGGCGGACATCCAAATACCCCATGAATCCCCATGATCTATGACACGATCCTAGTTTCGCGCTCGACCAGCAACCGAAAACACAGCACATTCGTCTAGTTGTGAGCTGAATGGGGTTGGATCTTGGGGTTCAACATGCTTCAACCATTTTTTGGAAAACAAATGGTATCAATTGAAGTATCAACCATTTTTTGGGAGAAATGGTCCAATTATTTGCTTTTTTTTGGCATCAATTGGGTCCAAATCACAAGATGTTCAGAATCTCCACCAGCATCAGTTCGGCGGCGTTTTCCTCGAAACGTTGTGCCTAAGGGCATCGCCACAAAAATCCCACCGAGGAGACTATGGCACTATGGACAACGAAGAAGCACACAACCTGCCATGGCAAAATTCTGGATGTATTTGTTCAAAAATGCCGCATGATATAATGTAACATGGCGAACCAAATGTGTACAGACTCTTATTGATGATATTGATGAGCAGAATGGAACAAAATATGCATTCCGCTTAAAAGATGTTCCTTTCCTGCTCACATGGGGATTCCATTTTGGTTTCCTTTTCAAAGATTATGAAAGATTGAAAGGTGCACGTGCACAAACCATCACGTAGACGTAGAGCTGCGAACAAGCTGCGCACACACTCAGGAATTCCTGATCACGATGTTCCATCCGCATTAAGGCATAGACCTTCACCACGACACGGCTTCACGGCTCTGTCCATCGTTGGCAACATGCTTTTTAGCTCTTAACATCTTAGCCTAATGGGAAAACAAACCCTCTGCGAATTTAAAGTAGCTATGGAGAAAAACACAAGGTTGAATGCTAATATATTTTATATATGTTTATTTATATATGTATTTTATAGCTAAATCATCGAACTAAATGGACAATTTTCCATAGCTAACTGTTAGTTTGTTGGAGGGTACCTGGTGAACATTTGCAAAGCGGACCAATGATTGGCAACCATCTACCAAAACCGAGGTGCATCGTGGAATTAGGCCGGCACCATTGAGGTTGACACCTACATTACTTAGCGATAACCCAAATGCTAGCGGCTAAACCCCATTTCCAGGGGGAAATAGTTTACAAATCATTAGATCCACTAAAAGAGACCCCACTACACCTCCGAAGCCCAACATGTATCCGCAGAAAACAAACTTGGAACATGCTCTGTGTACATCTGTCTACTACGCTGAGAACCGCGATTTTTGGGTTCCATATGGAACTTCTAGGGGGAAATAAGCCTACGGTAGCCATTCTTCAATTTGGCCGGGTGGCGAGCAAATTCAGCTCCTGCATAGTGAAGGTATCGTGATCGCGTCGGATCACTTCGTCCTGCAAATGGAAATGAGCCATTGGACATTTCAGTTTTAGCGTCCGCGCATTTTCCCAATGTCAGGAATGCATCGGAACATGGGATATGACATTACAATTTTATCACAGAATCAAATATATAACCAATTCCTAACAGACATTGCTGAATATCGAATATGCAAAAATCTGCAAAAATGATGACTCTTGAGCCTGACGAACAGGAGTTGCTCATCAGTTGCCCCCTAGGAGCCCTTCCAACCATCATCATTCCTGCTCCGAGTTCCAGCTTTCGCCTTACGCGGTCCTTCAACGCCTTGATGAAGGGTTCGGCTTCGATGGCGTTGAAATCCAGGGCGGATTTCTTCCTCTTGATGTTTTCCTGGCTCATGACCATCTCCTTAGCCGAAATCATCGGATCCAGTGGTGAGCATCATTTCCCAAAGATTGAGAAAGGGTCACCAGGTGATCCTGGATGATCCTGGCTCGACTTTTTCCCCAAAAGGAAGGGGAAAACACCGGGGAAATGGGGAAATCCCATGGGAAATCCGGTGAAAGATGGGATGCACCATGATCCAGGCCCAGTGGCTTGACGCTCGCGCGCCAGCAAGCTGTACTTGCCGAAGGCAAACCTCGGCGGATTGGAAAACGGGGAGCACCATCAAAAGGATGGGAAAAATGCAACAAATTGTCGCTGACCTGGTTGCCAACACAGGTAAGCAGCCTGGGCTGCTATCCAAAAACTGCAGTTTAAAATATTCAGAAAAGAATCCATGGCCATCCATGGCCATCTATGGCCATCTATGGCCCTTGACCAATTGTCCTTTCAATGGGCCAAACCTATCTGAGGTCGATCCAGCCATCTCACCTACCAAAAGGTGCCTTGGATCCTCCCTTGCCACGGAGCCAAGGCACGCCAAGGTTGACAGGTCGCGGTGGCTCAGCGACTGCATACCTCATGGCCGCCATGGTTGGCCGAAGGAGGTCATGATGCTCACGAAATCCGTCGGACTCCAAGGTACTTCATCTGATTTCATGTGTTGAAATCTTTCTCTACATTGAAGCCGATCGATTTTGATGCATTTTGTGGGTGCCCAAATGCAGCCCAGCATCGATCTTCAACAACCACCTTCATCTTTTCTAAGGTCTCATCCAACTCCTTCAAGAAAAATCGCTCATGGCAGCGTGGTCCCCACTTGAAGGACTTGAAGGAGCATCATCTCACTCACTAGTTGGTTAAGTCCCCCAATCGGCTTGTCCCACTCATCATCCGGTGATAAGTCATAACAACTGATAACCTGTATGCTTCATCCCAGTTGCACAGTTGCACTGACTACTTGTAACTAGATGTTCATTCACATTTTGATGATGTTCAATCTTTATGCCATCCTCAATGCCCCATATGGCCCCATATGGCCCCCATACGGCCCCATATGGCCCCCCGGATGGCCCCCGGATGGCCCCCGGCGCCCCATCCCGGTCCTCCATCTGCCCCACAGCCGAAGATAAGCCCAGCAGCGTCATGACCAGCATCCGGGGGCTCAGGTCTTCCACCAATTCCAGGCTGCGCTGGGCCAGCAGGGCCTTGTGGCCATGGCCATGGAAAAATGTGGAAAACTGTCAGAGCATTCTGATGACTGTCTCCCCAAATGTTCCGCATTTTGGGGATTCATCCCATACTCGGGGTGTTCGATTTTGAAATGCCGACTTGACCAGGGTCACGCTCAATAGTGTGTCAATTCAAGAGGACCAGTGCGCAAAGATATCAAACATTATCAAACTATCAGCTATACAAGATCTACCAACTTTGAACCAGTTGCGCAGCACTTTGGCACCAAGTAGCCAGCACGTTCCTTTCCCAGTACTCCAGCTTACCATAGCAATAGCAGAAGGATGCCACGGTCAGTGGCTCGCAGTCTGACAGGCCCGTTTCAAGAATGTGCTGCCCTGCCACTTCCATAATTCGACGGTCGCGAATCCCCAGTCTCATGCAGGCATAGACGACCAGCAACAGCGATTCGGTGTCGAAATCGCTTCTGCCCTGCAACTCCGTGAGCAAAGCTTTCTGCAAGCTGGGCCGGGGGCGGACCCCACTATAGCCCAAGGAAAACATCAACAAACCAATGGAATGAGGCGAGTAGTGATTCATCCGACTCGTTGCGTCCGCCGCAATGGCCGTGGTCAGCTCGGAATCGTAGATGCTCAGGCGAGCGCAGGCCCATAGCATGGTGGTTAGGGTGGAGGCATCGAGCTCGTTCACCTCCAGCTGGTAGCTGGTTAACACTGGTTGACTGGCAGCTGGTTGACAAAAGCCCGGTGAATATGGGTTATACCGGTATAATGAGCCCCCTATAGTGGACTTATGACTTATCCCCAAGTGTGAGTGGGAAATCAAATGAAACAGGGAAATGAAATGTTACAAGTATATATTATATAACCCCATAAAGGGTCATGGCGATTGTAATTGGGCAAAAAAACTCCACCCACTAGCAAGTTAAGAACCAAGGCGGAAGTGGCCACATGTGGCCACACATCCTGAATCGGCTTCAAAACCGTCCACTTGACCATTTCTACACTCTAGACTCTAGACCTGACGTGTTCCAGTGCAGCAATGATCACCAGTCCATCGAAACCGTCCGGCCTGGCTCAACATCTGCTTCTTGGCAGTGGAGAAGAGCCGAATGAAATTGGGATCCGATTGGATCTGCCGAGCGGTCAAGTCATCGTCTCTGGCACTGAGGCCACACTTGTGCAGCGCCGTGGCGCAGTTGTAAATGTCAAACTTCGGGAGATATTCTTCCTGAAAGATGGGGGGTAAACTCAGAGATCCCTCAAACAGTCCAAGAAATGGGTCAGTTTCAGTCAGTTTCATTTGGCAAAGTGACCAATCAGCCCCAGCTGAGTGGGTCATTTGGCGGCTTCATTCCTGATTTTTTAGGGGGAAAAACAATGCTTGCGACTTGAAATTTGGTCCACAGCTGAATCGAATCTACATCAAGAGTCAATCAGTTGCCCCACCATCTCTTGAAGTATGCAAAGTTAGCAACTTTGCAAACGAAAAAACATATTCTCCAGTCCCAGCCGTAATAGCTGGAGGCCCCTTAGCTTGAACTTCAAATCTAAATTTGATTCCTACAATAATGTCTGAAATGTACGCCTGAACTACCCAAAAATCTCATGTCTGCGATCCGAGCTGCCACCAGTTTGAGCACTGCCGGGATCTGCGTTTCAGATCCCAGGCGGTGTTGAACGATGAGTGATGAGCTATTTCTGGATGGCAGCTCTTCAATCATGAAGGACAGCTCGGGTGCTGAATCCAAAGCCTTGGGATCCAGGTCTAAGGCTGGCAGATCCATCTCCATCTCCTCAGCTCTCCGCGCCACTTTCCGCGATTTCCAGCTTCTGGACACCATGGCTGACATCAGCCCGAGGCCCAGAGCTCCCCGGGCCCCGCGGGCCCCCGTCCCATGGCGTTCCAGGGAACGACCTCTTGGCGTTGCAACTTTCGGCCCGAGAGAGCTGCACGCCGAGCTGGAGGCTGGGACTGGCACAAATAGCGCCATGGCAACCCGCTCAGTGCACCATGGTTTTCCCCCCTGGCTGGATGTTCGCTGTTCGTTTCTGAAATTCGCAAGGAGTGAGGCTGAAATGTTTCAGCTGATTATGTTGATCTGATGGGTTTGGCTTGGGGCAATAAAGTTGCAGAAAATTGCATCGGTCTTAATTGTGGCATTGAAAAAACAGCTGCTTCAGGCACTGTGTGGTTCCTGGGTCTGGTGATTCAAGCTTCACAGCTGAATATGAGCCAGTGACGCATCAAGATTCCTGTGTGCAATTGTATCTACATCATTAGATTATGTATACTGCATATACATGTACAGACAGAGAGAGTCAGATTCCTGAAACATCAAACATCACAAGACCATGGCTCAAAAACCAGCAAGTTGAAACCGTGGATCCCCAACTCACCCCATTCAGGGGCCCCAAGATGGCCACACGGCGGTGCCAGCGTACCCCAAACCCACAGCTCGATGGTGTCCTTCTTGGACCTGAGCGAAAACTGGGTAGCCCCCAGAAACATGTCGGCAGCCCCGAGGGCCCGAGGCTCGGGCAAACAGTAGGCCGCCACCAGGGTATGTTGCTCAATGGCTGCCAACCTGAAAGTCCATTGGTGGACACGGCTTACAATGGTCAGATGATGTCAGATGATGTATAGTACTGGTTTTTAGTATGAATTATGTGTAAGTAACCAGCCATAACCCATCTCCATCGTGAAACATGACCTGGGCCACCAAACGAACGTACACAGCGCTCCTCCCCAGGCTGGTTGAAGGGCTCAAAGAGAATGGGCCGGAGCCTGTGCACCGTGGGGTCAAGTCATTGGGATGGCAATACCATGCAACATGCATGGGATCCCATGGAGCACCAAACTTTCGGCACGTCTGGATCAAGTGCCAAACATCGAGAAATCGGGGTTCGAACACCCGAACTCGAGAACGTCACTGCTTTCTGCCAAATGTTCATTGGGGTTCGGACATTCTACAGTAACTGCAGTTCAAGCCCCACATTTTGCATTTCTGGGCGTAGCTAACTCAAATGCGCAGGCAAGGTGATTGATACCCTGAGCTGCCAACACGTGGTTCTGGGCATCTCTGCACAAGGCGCTATCCCTGCCACAGACCTAAGATTTTGGAGACAGAAAGTGTCAAAACTTATAAGGAACAAATTAATGAGAAGAAGCATTGGGATGAGAAGAAACTGTACCCTCTGGCTATTTAAGGTATGGAAAATCACCATTGTAATAGATTGAATCATCATAGATCATCTATAAGTGTGCCATTGTATATAAATCACCAGGAGGTTAATTCTGATCCCCAAAGGGATCCCTTTTTAACGCAGGTTCCGCTGAGGCTCCCTACCCACAAACGATCGGTGGAATCAACAATGCAGGTGTGGTACCTGCAGGCTGGGTGTCAAGGCCTCTGTGTTTTCTGCGTGCCTACGCATTTCTACTGAAATCAAGAAATGGCTTTGTTGGGATATGGATATCCGGGGAAAAAAATCTCATTCCGGGTGTGATCACCCCCCGTTTCTGGCAACCAAGATGCCAACCAAACAACTACCCAGGGACCCCGGAACCATCCCAAGGTCCAAACGTAGCACAGTGCACTTCCTTCACAGTGTTTGGCATTTCAACCTCGGTCCGAACAGCACTGGATAGCACTGCAGAGCCAAGTCGAGGTACCGGTTGCTACCATGTTCTTTTCCGGCTGGGGTCAACCCTCCATTTTGATCAACTGGGACCGTGATTCCTGGTAGAGTTGGAAGACATGAAACCTCCAAAGGATGAGGAGCAAGGTAACGTCTGTCTTTCACTTTGTTAAATGTTTGCTGGCTGATGTCACGTCTTTTTCTGAGACCTGAGATCGCCATAAAATGGTGGGGCAGGTTTCATCCATTCGACCGGTGGTTGCCCATCGTCTTCTCATGCCTCCTGGGACCCAGACCAGCTTCGGCACATACTCGTTGTCTCGCTCCTCATGGGCTTCGGACGACCCCACCATCAAATCCGTTGGTCATAATTTTCGCATCACAACTCTCCAGAGTCTTCATTTTTTCCTGGACCTAGAGCCGTGTTATCATCCTGCGACATCCAGAGAATTCCGACCCGTCAGGACATAGCCGGCGCCCCAACCTGATATTGAGCCTCCCCACCCCATTGCCAAGACGGCCAAACCAGCCAGTGCCAAAGGTCAGCAACCGTCCATCCTGACGACGGATCTGGAAGGCGTTGGGGAAGGTCATGCCAAATTTTCTGCAGAAAAACGCACACAAAAATAAATAGATCACTTAATCAATTACTACATCAATAAATCTGTTAATGAATTAATCATTTGATGTATGTACGTAAATATGTGTATATATATATTTATTTATTTATTTATGTATTTATTTATATATATTTATTTATCCGTGTGTGTGTGTTTGTGTATGTGTCTCACCCACTCATCCATCCATCCATCCGTCCGTCCATCCATCCATCCATCCATCCATCCGTCCTTCCGTCCGTCCGTCAGTCCGGCCGTCCGTCCATCCATCCATCCATCCATCCGTCTACAGTACCTGTCTATCTGCCTATCTGCCTATCTGTCTGTCTATCTATCTGATTATCCCATCTTATCTATATTGTCATTCTTATCTATCTTATCAGTATTATCTATCTTGTCTATATTATCTATCTTATCAGTCTTATCTATAATGTCTATCTTATCTATATTATCCAACTTATCTATTTATCTATCTTATATATCTTATTATCCACCTGATCTATTTATCTATCTATCTATCTATCTATCTATCTACCTACCTATCTAGCTGCCTACCTATCTACCTATCTATCTATCGATCGATCGATTAATCTATGTAATCTAATCCAATCCAACCTAATCTAATCTAATCTATCTCATCTATCTAAGCTGTCTAATCTATCTAAGCTATCTAAGCTATCTAGTCGATCTAATCAATCTAATCGATCTAATCAATCTAATCAATCTATATAATCGATCTAACCTGTCTAATCTATCCTAGCTATCTAATCTATCCATCTATCCATCTATCCATCTTTCTATCTCTCTATCTCTCTATCTCTCTATCTGTCTATCTGTCTATCTGTCTATCTGTCTATCTGTGTCTATCTATTCCTTTTTATCTGTCATCAGTTAAAAAATGTAAGAGCATGTTTGCCCATGTGCAGCTGCACATGTTCATCCCGTATGTTTTCATCTTTAGACATCTGATACTGCGCATCGTCCCTTGGCCTGGGTAATCAAGGCGGAATGTTGCGACCTCAAATTCGCGCCGTGGAATGTTGTGATTCAGGGACACCTCCAATGACCAACAGTAACACTCAACGGGGGGCCAAAATTCCCCGCAAGGAACATGCGAAACATTGGAACCCAGCGATTTGCAACACCATCGCCGGCACCGCAGTGCCTGATCCCATGGTCCTATATCCTAATGTTCGATATGTGCCCCCAATAAGAGACGCAAAGATGAATAGATCCACTATGATCCAGTACTAAACACACACCACCCCCTTGGTCTCGCAGCCCACAGGATACGCTCCGAAGCACGCGCAACTGCAGCCGGGGCAAGCTCGGATTCCCAAACAGAACCCCCGTGGAGACGGAAGAATTCACGGCAATTCGCCGGTTTGCCCTCCGAGAATCAAACATGGCAATTGAAAATCAACCATTTATAGAATTTATAGAGGATTCCCCCATGAAACCTGAAATTTGGGGGATTTCTATGGATTTCTCATTGCCAGGTTTGATTCCCGGAGGTTCCCGGACAGTCCTTTTGAACCTGGGTAAAATGATGAAGAATGATCGATCCGTTGCCATCTTCGTTTCCCGGGGCTTCATTCACCTTATCATCTCCAAACCCATCGAACATGCCGTTGCAGCAATCGATGTTCAGCCATTGGTGTTGAGGGTGTAAGTCACTTAATGACCTACTGATTCTCGGTTGTGACACCCCGATGTTCCCCAGTTTTGTTGTTTGTTTCTCTGATGGAAATATGTTGCACGTGTGCATGTGCAAATACATTTATGCATATGTATACATGTATAAATTGTATAAGTATATTATATATATATATATTATAGTATATTAAGATATATCAAGTATATATAGTCGTCCTCAAATTTTATCCTCACAAGAAATTGCATAGGCATATTATTGTTTTTTTGATATTCTATATACCCACTGCAGGATTACTACATACATATAAATACAGTACATGCAAACAAGATTGCGGATCCAAATGCACATCTTTTCTCCACGAATCATCGGAGGATGTGGTCGCGTTGGTCGCGTGGTCGGCGGCCTTTTTAAGCTGCGTTAAGAATGGCCACCCTTGCAGTATGGCAGTGGTTGGAGTCATGTGAAGTGATGATTGGTTCGATATGTTCGATTGAAAATCCTACGAGTAACAGGAAACCATAGATTTTACGACCAAATAAAAGTTTATCCTGACGATTTCCCTTCAACCCATTCTAGGAATTTCCATGACCATGTGGGTAAGCCATGTGATACGCTCCATGAAACCAAAGAGGGAACCCAAAAGGGACCCCATCATATACGCCTGCTCTTCACGTTTCCTGGGCTCTTATGGTCCTAAAGTCAGTTAACTCGCATTGACCAACCGTGGTGCCGTTTTTGCAAGGGCAACTAATGACAAAGCCCTGGGTCCATCTGCAAGAAAATTGGGAATCCCCTGGTGCCAGAGACACCAACGCCAAACGCGTCGCATCCCCTGCAGATGGAGCTCGGGCTGTCAACGAGCCACTGCCTGGATCTTTGAGAATAGGGTCCTTTGAGCTTTCCCCTTGGAGACGAAGTGTGGGCCCCGATGCGCATTATGTGCCGCTCCTATGTGCCCCTATCTGCCCCATGACTATAAGAGGCAGTCTTGATTACGGCTCAGGAGTGATCAGTGTTCCCTACTCCTCTTTGAGGAGGGGGTAACCGCGTCGGCTGTTTTCGGTGTTCGGTTCATTCCTCCGCTTTCTCCTAGCGCCACGGGTGAGGTGTCGAGATGCAGCTAAGGGGAAGCTGTTCTTGCCATCGCTGTCAGGTTGTGTTTTCTTCTTTGGCTGGTAAAGCAGAAAAATTAACAAAAATTATCCATGGTGTGCTGTTACCATCTCCTGTTTGCCATGTGTGCCTATTCTCTCTCTCTCTCTCTCTGTGTTTCCCTTGTAACGAAATCTTGGTGCTTCAGTGGCATGATCATCCCTCAGGAAATCACCAGGCGCGCATGGGACAGGAAGAGGGGACGGGGTTCGGTTCGGTCCTCGCCAGCCTTTTTGGTGGACCTGGACTTTTTGGATGCCTCCGACTTGTCGTTCTTCTCAGATCTCTCCTGGCCAGGAAACTCCTCCAACTCTGGTACTCACAGGGAGCCCCTCAAAAACAACACTATAAATGCAGAAGAGTCCAACAAAAAAAACAGATGAATCAGTCGCAAAGAATCAGGCCACATCATATCAACACTACCAGTCAAGAGAATGACGGGAACCGGGAACCGGAAAGGCGCGCCTTCCCCCTGCGACTTTCCGGCGCCTCCTGCACCATGGCGTGCAAACGTCTAATTCTGGTTGGTGGTTGAAATCCCCTTGAAAATATACCCTCTGGTAAACTAACATAGCTATTGAAAATGGCCATTTATAGTGGATTTTCCCATTCAAAATGGTGATTTTCCATAGCTATGTTAAATTACCAGAGGGTAGGTATAGGATGGAAACTACAGTTTGGGACTACCAGTGATATAACGAGGATGACTCGAGACTGGAGCGCCCAGCTTTGTGCTATAAATTTCTACGGTCTTCTGTTTTGACCCCTATCCATGTGCCTCCAGTCTGTGCCGGCTGATCTCAGATAAGCGTCCAAAAGCTTTAAGAGTTTTCAGTTTGGCATTATATTCCCCCATCTGTGGGAGTGCCCTTTCTGATACCATCCACGGAGCTCCTTAATGCTGGCAGCAAGGTCGGACATGCAAGTGATCAGCTGGGCCATCTGCTTCTCTATCCTCTGCAGACTTGCCGCACATTTGGAGTCCTGGCGGAGGTTCACAATTTGTGACCCCGCAGCCAAAAAACAAACCTTCCAACACCTTTCATATCAAAAAAACAAACCTCCCTACCCAATCCCCAGTCCAACTCCCATACTTCCATACCTTCTTCCCTCCCCATCCCCTCCTCCGTCAAGGCCTCCTTGTTATTTGGCTCCGGCGCCTTCGGTAACGTCTTCTCCTTCACGTCCTTAACGGGCTCGTCCAGGTCCTTCGGGTCCTTCGATGGCACCACCTCGTCCAACTTCTCCTCCATGGGGATGCCGATCATGTCGGCCTTAGGCTCATCACCTGATGGCGATGAAGGGGATGGGGGTTCCGGGCATGCTCATGTAATTTCATCTGTGAGTGTGGACTTGGTATGATATGTCATATATAATATATATATATATACATATATGTATATATATACACACCATTGGTGTTTAAGCCAAGTCACCATCAAGCCATCGGATCAACTTCGCTGCTCCCTTCCAGTCCTGCAATGCTCGAGATCATATCCTGTTTTGCCACCTGAAATCCATTTGAACTTCATTTTCCATCGTCTTACATCATACATATATATATATGTATATATATACATCTATATATATATATCCCTCAGCATCCATCCCCTTGGCCATCTCCTCTGGCTTCACCCAATTTCGCGGGCCATAGGCCGAGATCTCATCCTCTTCGTTCAGCAGCAGCCATCCTGCCATCGATGATCTGGCGGAGGACTGCTTCGTCGGCATGCGCGAGGCGGAACGCGCCAGGAGCCTCGGCAACCACAGATGAACCAAGGATGTGCCAAGGAGATGGCAGATGAAAGATTCTTGGATGGATTTTGATAGGATTTTTGGATGATCATCTGAGATTTATAAGACTTTGAGAACGGTTTAATGAATTTGATCCGGATTTTGATCCAGTTTGAGAAGGAAAACACCCAAAACACCAACAATGGCGGCAGAACGGGAAAACATCTTCGATCTGGCTGCAGTACCAAAAACCGAAACAGGATGAGGACTTTAACCAACGAAAATATGGACGAAATTCTTCACTGACCACTGGCCCAAACACCCCTGAAATTCCACAATGGAACCCCACAAAGGCGCACTCTATAGCAACCGCAAAAATATAGACAAGTGATGTATCACTATTTTAGTAGCATTCTACGTTTCCATCTTGTTTGGAGGTCATTATGTTCAGATAATCATATACTATATATATACTATATAATATATATATATATATATACATGTCTTTCAAAGAATGTTTGGATCTCCCAACCTGGCTTATCTCAAGTGCTGAGACCCGCTGGAACCGCGGATTGGAAGCGCCGGGAAGCCCTGTTAAGGTCTCATGTTCCTTGGTCTCGCCCGAGCAGGGCCGCTTCACCATGTCGCTTGAGAACTCGATGTTGGGGCTGAGCCTCGGATGTTGGGTCCCATCTTTTTTCAATAGGTCAAAATTAGATCCACTTGTAGAATCAGATGCTATAATAAAGAAATATATAAAAACTTGTGGATTGGTAGAGTTAGGACTTTCTGAAAACTGGAACTGGGATAACTGGGAACATGGATTTACACTGATTTTCTACAGCGACCTGTGATTGTGAGATGGCATTTCCGACACTCAAACTGTTCCGAAGTATCTTTGACTTGACTGGGGCGCATCTGCTGTCCCAAGGGTTCCTAAGTCACAAGAAGGGCTGAGCCAATGACCAACAGAATTGATCAGAATTGATCAACCCACCGCCAGTTGACCACCAGTTGGGGCCAGGCACTTCAGGGCATCCAACACGCTAAAGCGTTCATACATCGCCAGCATGGCGATGACGTTGTCATAGATATGCCGCATGAAGTCCTTGCCCGTTAAACACAACGGGGAAGCTGTGACTGGTGGCCACCCCCCAGTTCTTAGGATTGCCAAAATGTCGAAAAATACGAGGAAAGCCTCTATCCTTCATCGGCCAACAGGTGGAAAAAAGGATGGAAAAAAAGGATCTCTTGATAACATGTGATGTGGTTGTTTTTGGAGAAAAAATGCAGAAAAGACTGGCAGGCGAAAGCTGCAACTACAGCCGAATACAGAGACCTTCAGAGCCCTGAAAAGACTTAATCACATGTGCATGTTTAAATGTTTTTCAACCAAGAGCCACATGCCAGATTCTTACGTTGGGTTGAGATGAGATGCCTATGGATCAAACCCGGAACACTCCAAAAAAGATGATAAGTGTCTATTGATGTTCACGTGCCCATATCGGACATCTTTGGCTGTCACCAATCCCAAACCCAATCATCCAAGGTTCCGCAATGGGGAAGTCCAAGTCGTCCTGGTCGGTCCACCCATCCCCAAAAACGAAGGGCTGCTCTGCCAGGCTCATAGGGATGTAAATCTCTCGTGTGGTAGGCATACAACACCGTAAATCACAGTAATTCTACATCATGCGACATTCAACATCTGGGTATTGGTTCAAAGCCTTCGAATTCCCAGAAAATCCCCGGTCAATTGCTAGCTTAAAAGCGGTTTTTCAGCGCTTCAACCCCTATAAATCCCTAGCTTCACCCCCTATAAAATCTATAAATCCCCATGATTCATCATATTTCCATATGGTTTCTGCAGATCTTCCATGATTTTCCATGATTTTCCATGATTTTCACCACATTTTCACCACATTTTCCCACCATTCTCCCGTTGGATCCGTTGGATCCGCCATCCCACGGAGCCGCCAACGCCTCACCAAAGGGATCCGCCAGCTCTCCCGAGAGCTGCCGCAAGGCCAAGAGGACGAAGGTCACCACCGAATACCTGGACCACTGGATCCATCCAATGATGATCAAATTGATCTACGAAAATTTGAAGATATATTGATCATATATATTGGGAAAATCAGCATTTTTAATGGGGAAAATCAGCATTTTTAATGGGACAATCCACTATTTCTATGATTGGTTATAGTATTTTTGATCATCTGCCCCAAAAAAAACTATCTATCTATCTATCTATCGATCTATCTATCTATCGATCTATCTATCTATCGATCTATCTATCTATCTATCTATCTCTCTCTCTCTATCTCTATCTCTATCTCTCTCTCTATATATATATATATTAGAAAATCAATGATTTCTGGAAGCAAAAAAAAAGGAACATCTAATATTGGCGGAAAAAAAAAACATCTGAAGAAAGAAAAAGAAGAACCAAATTCATCCAACAATCCTCCAAAAATGTTTGAAGAAAGTTCAAAGACCATAAAACTAATCTCAACAATCATCAAAAGCATCTGTGGGAATGGCGGCCAGGCCATCTTTTACAATCACTTGCTTGTCTCATCTGGAAAGGCCTTCCTGGATCGGGTGTTTGATCACTGCAATATCCTAAAGAGGATCTGAAGAGGGGCGCATACTCAACCCATCTCAATCCGGAATATCAGTGGGACTGGGGATAAATACGGCTGTACTCAGATTTTGTAGATCAATGCCATGACAGTAATGCGATGTTGCAGGATAGTAGGGAGCAAAATGCCACCGCAAGTATCTTCACATCGTGAAGATGAGTAATCCATGGATCAAAAAACCTTTGATTCCTGCGTTCTGTGAGAAACCGTCTGTGCCTGAAGACACCCACATACAATTCAAAGGCCGAAACCATCTGCAAGATGTACCTTTCTTAAAAAGAAACACCAACTCTTGACCCTTTGTCGTTGATACTTGGGGAATGACCCTCAAATCACCATCTCATGAATTGAGTCATCCTTCCTCCCCACCAAAAACAGTTTGACAGAACCAAGGTGCGGAAAGAAAGCTAAGCAGTATGACGGCGAATCATGCTGTTCCACCAGAATGAGGCTGCCAATTCCTGCCCATGTTTCACCCACACGATGGAGCTCTCTTACATTCCACCCCCAGATCAGCTCCTGTGGCCAAGACCGTCAGGGAAATCAAAATGTTCAACAAATGAAAATAGCTGAAGGGCACCGGCATGTTCTGAATGCTCCTGGCCGGGGCCGGTTGAAGCCACCTGAATCACCTTTGGCTGAAAGAATGAGATGAGTCAAAACTGGGATACCCCCAAAATGGGAGGGTTTGATGCTCAAAAGAGACCGGAAATGCTGGGTCCCGGGATTCCAGACCTTTTCAGCGCTATTTAATACTGTGAATTCCGATGTGTGGTGGCTCGTATCGGCATAAGAAGTATCAAAAATGCATGGATAATATGACGAAATACCAGTTCTTTTAATGCACGCACAGAAAATATCCAAAATGCACTGTGTGTGTGTGTCTGTGTGTGTGTGTGGATGTTGTGATCCTCATTCTACATTCCTCATCAACCAACAAAACCTATGCGGTGTGTGTGTGTGTGAGTTATGCATATATATATATATATGTAGCATTGTATTACTATGAATATTATTAAGTATATTAATTAATATCATACATTATTATATTAGATATAAATCTCCATACCCCTCTCTCTCAGCCATCTCCACAAAAAGGGCTACGTCATCCCCTGGCCCTGGCGCCTCACGGTGAGGCACGAGACGCCAATGCGGTCCACCAAGACGAAGAGCCGTGAACTCATCGCTGCCAGCTCCGGTGGGGTGTACTGCCCCTGCTTCCCCTGAGATGACTGGGGATCCAAAAAATGAACAAATCATCTTTATACCAGGGGGGGTGGAAATACATATTAATATATATATATGTGTGTGTGTGTAGATGTGTGTGATTGTGTTATGCGTATGTATGTGTATATATATATGTATATATATACTTACACACACAGAGATAATAGGAACAAGAAAAGGTATAAGACTAAGATCTGCTGCAGCTGGTTTTGAAACAGCTGAACCTACAAAAATATCTTTTTTACAACAGGAATGCCATGAGAAACGAAAAGGTCAAGTGCGATCGGCTGCGCACACCGTCGCGAGGCCATCGGATCGAACTGCCAAGGCGCGCGAAGCTTCTTGATGTTATCTTTAATTGCGATGCTCGCCCAGTGTAGCAGCAGCATGAACCTTAGAGGGGCTGGGATCTGAAAAGACCATAAAAGACCCACAAACTGCAAGCCCCACTAGATATAAAATTAGCCAACCAAAACTATGCACAAGATACCGTAAGATTGTAAGATACCCAAGTCAGATCCCAAGCACAAATGTTCATCACGTTTAAACCCGAAGCCCATGTTTTTTTTGCATAACATCTTGACTGGTGGCTAGTTTGTTCTGTCCTCATAATCCACTAAACTCAATGGTGGTCTGGGTTGAACCCAGATCATCCCAAAATAGCTGAAAGGAAAAGTTACGATTGAAACCCCTATACAGCATATACAAATGGAGGTTTCCTAAAATGGGGTTACCCTCAAATCAT
>Ga0126342_10010167_pt1 | contig 16829 bp, 14 predicted proteins | sample Cyp1metagenome_FD_92528 | JGI IMG/M metagenome (GOLD analysis project Ga0126342, IMG submission 92528) | Coral microbial communities from Lord Howe Island, Old Settlement Bay, Australia - Cyphastrea 1 metagenome | ecosystem: Host-associated > Invertebrates > Cnidaria > Coral ... | reverse complement strand
ATGTATATATATATATATACATATTGCTATGTATATATATATACACATATTGCTATATATATATTTACACATATTGCTATTTATATATATATATATATATGTTGCTATATATATATATTGCTCTATATATATATAGAGATTAAAACAAATGTGTTGGCGATGTTAGTCACTGGGATTTCTAGAATAATTAAAATATTACATGTATATACATATATATATATATTGCTATATATATTTACATATTGATATATTTATATATATATGGGGCATATCATTGAGAAATCAGGTTCCTTGTTTTGAAACTTCGGATGGTTCCATCCAACTCCGCAGGACTTGATGATGCCTGGACTCAGCGGTGACGCGGATGCAGACGTATCGGGGCAGGGCAGGTGATTGTTTCATCGAATGATAATACAAAATAAGCCACAAAAAGGAATGTAGCCATAAAATATATCTGTATAATATATGTGATGTAGTTATAAGTACGTGTCTATAACTATAAATACAAATATACATATATAGATATAAGAAAGAAACATCGGGATACAACACACAACAATGGGGGTACAACAAACAGTTGTAGGGGCAGAAGCAACAAACCTGCAGTCTCGGCAGCGAAAACGGAGATCTAATCAGCACCAGTGGCCGAGGACAGATTGAAGGGCTGCTGGTAAACATACAGACCAACAATATGCAGTGTTTCTCACTACCCTTCCGTAATCAAACATGGATAGCTGAGAAATCCCATATAAATGGATCAATGGTAAAATCATCTCTAAACGGTGATTTCCCGTTGCCATCTTTGAGGCTTAGGCCCTTTGAGGTTGCTGCCAGAACTTGTTGAGTGGGAGAGCTGTCGAACATTCCAAAGTGGAAACTCTGTGGCCAAGAGCCAATCACAATCACTAGGCACCCAGATGGGTTCAAAAGGCCTGCAGTCCTCAAAATGCTTCAAAGCTTCCATATATATATATATGCATATATACTTAAGGCATTTTAAAGCACCTTGCAGATGGTTTAGATGTGCAAATCTGATTGGGTGCGCACATTTGCAGTTACACTTTAAGGATATGTGTTTTCAAATTGCTCAAACATAAACGTCCCATAAGCATGTTATCCATGTTTCCATTTGCCGAACATAGCAGTATGATTGTATGTCTTCTATGTAGGTCTCCCATGGTCTCTCCTTGCCCAAAAGACTAGGTTTTGATGTGCTCCAAGCGTTACACAAGAAGGTGCATTGCCGTGCCCTGGGTAGGGTTCTGCCCCAAAGATTGGGGAGAACTTCGCCAAAAATTTATGATCATGATGATCTACCTAGTCGGTTGCCTAGTCCATTGTGTAAATATCGAAGAATAGTCCGTCATTCTCCCAACTAGGACTCAAAATCGCCATGTTGTGACCCCCGCTTGAAGCGGCTGCGCCCAGCTACTTGCTGTTTCCAGGTGAGTTTCCCTTGTCCGAGACGGTATTCCTGAAAACCCTTGCTTTCATCAGCTGAATTCAACTGGTAGATTTCGGAGTTCTCCCATATCTTAAAGAACACGCTCGTGGGTCCAGTCTGAATCAAAGATTTCCATTGTTGAATCCCCAGTCCCAAGAACAATTCGTGGAGCGGATCTGGAACCAGCCTGGCACCAGGTGAGTCTAATGGAGCTGCCGGTGGTCATGGTCTCGGTGCCTTCCCAAGGGTCGGGTCGAGGATGGTGCTTGTCATCCCCCAGATGAAACATCCCAGTTATTGTCCCAAAGAGGTGTTCTTTCTACCAAACCGGGGAAGGGATGAGACCTCAAAAAAGTGGTGGATTGACACAAACAGTTGGAATTCCTAGCCATAAACAACTTGAACGTCATGATGGATGCACGACAAAGAATTGCTATAAGACTATAAGTAAGATATTTCTGCAAGGTAGTGCAGCATGAACATGACCACGTGCCTAGTTTGGTTTCTAGAGATCCAAGATTGTCTCTGGGGCGGAAAGGGAACCGCTAAAGAGGGAAAGTATATGTTAATGGTTGATAATGTACATTTAATTCTACATGTATGTGTATTGTAAATCTATATTTGTTGATACATGTATATAATATGTATTAATAGACAATGTATATATAATATATTATACATAATAATACATATATATATATAATATACATTAAAAAAGATTGAAAGAACTGAGCACATCAACCAACTGGGAAATTGTAAGAAAACATGAGCCGAGATCGATATGTTACACAATTGTGTTTGCAATGCGACCAGACATGGCCGACCTCCCGCCGTTTTGTGTGTGGTGGTTTGTCTTGGGTTTCACATCAATTCGATGAGGGAAAACGGTTTTGGAATCATGTTATCCAGATAAAACATGGCAGGGATTGGCAAATGTCATATGGGGGTTTCCCGTAAATGAGGAGCCCCTAAAATGGATGGTTTATTTATGTTTATTTCATGGAACATCCTATTAAAATGAATGATTTGGGGGTAGCCCGGCGCCCTATGGAAACCTTCATATGAGTGGCAATATCATTGGTTGTTCACATTCAGAATCTGGGGGACCGCTCAGTCAGCTCAGCAACTCGCGTAGCGAGGCAAAAAATCAATCAAGCTCCGTGGTCAAGGGTTCCTTGGGGAAATTCATCGCTGGGCCCATAAAACCACCGAAAAATGGTACTGGTGGTAGGTGAAGATGCCCCAAAATGATCAAAAATGTGTTATTTGTGTAGGTTGCTTGGATTTGATCCGTGTTTGCGATGACTGCTGCAGGGTAAACAAGGTCTTAAGTTTTGACCCATACCCAGATTGGGATGAAGATGAATGAAATATGCGCAGCATTATGTGATTCCACCATTCTTCTGTCCACCTTCCAGTGTAAAACCGTTGCTTGCTTCTGGACATTTCTGGACCCTTGATGCTTGTCCATGACTCCAGTTGGCACCTTTCACAGAGTTTCACAGATGTTCCTTCTAAAACTATCTTGAACTCACCTTTCAAACGGGCCTTTCCATGATTTAAATGATTTCACCGGCAAATCTTGATATGTTTCGGAGCCGCCACAAAAGGAAAAGATGGCTCGTTGACACATAAGTTTGTAAATGTCCTATTTGGGAATCTTGAGCATCACCAAAGCAGCTAATCACTGGTAGTGATTCTACCAGTGGTTGGGTGATTCCAATACTTGCGCAGAACGGCAGCTAGTCAATGTACCCTCTGATTGTTCAACATAGCTATGGAAAATCTGTATTTTGAAGAGGTAAAGCATCTATAAATGTGCTATTTGACAAACTGCAACACATTACCAGAGGGCAATTCATCTCACTGGGACATCTGGTGCAGGTTGGGTGTTATTTTTTTCCTGGGATAGCCATTACCACCCGTGCTTTGTAGAGTCCAGGTATGGTATATCCTCATGTTTTATTCATGTGTTGCAGATCACACTCTGCATGTGTGTTTTGGTTGACAAAGTCCCAAGTTGATGCAATAAAAGAAAATAGCAGTCAAATGCATCAACAACTCGAGGATTCAAAGAAAGCCAGTTAATTTCACCAACTTTTAACGGAAATCACCAGGAAAGTCCCAGGGACTTGGATCTTCGTTGCTCAACGTTGGCCCAGGCTATGAATTGGGCTGTCGCGATTGGATCCATAAGCCTTTCTGTCGACAGGAGCTGATCGCGCGAGTGAAGGCGATCACCAATGGTTGATTCAGTCGGGCTGGGAATGATGGGGTTAGCAACGATTAACTGATTGGTGGTTTGGAACATTTGTTTTTTCCCCAATAGCTGGGATGATGATCCAATCTGAGTAATATTTTTCAGAGGGGTTGAAACCACCAACAAGTTAGTATAGGATGTCATCCCCAAATCGCTGAACTGTTCAGGGCAGTGAATTGTTTTTTTCGAAAATCCGGATAGGTTGATTCAAGTACCAAATATGGTTCTCAAGTGCTCAAAATGGGCATAAAAATTCGAAATGATGGCTAATTGTTTGCTGTAGTGGGTCATGAAGTTACTTTGTTTATCACGGAGAATTATAGCCAATTTAGTTGAGATATGTTGAGATAGTTATTATAGCGCAATGGGATGAACAAGTTGTATTGTTCATGGCTCATGATTCTGTGACATGGTGTACTCCCCAATTCAAACAGATAGATAGTCATAGTATGTCCATATATGCCATGGTCTGCCCCATTTCCGGTCAAGCCCCCTATGTGTCAGCATGGAAGAGCTAGAGAACCACAGAACTGACCGCTGGTTGAATCTTTATCATCCAATGTTGGGAGGTTTACCCGCTTATCCTTATATCCCCATGATTGTTGGTGTTTGCCCTTTATAGTAATTCGGCTGGTTAATAGTTACCCCCTCCGTGAAAAAAAGTGGAACAACATTTTGATCTGCATGTACAGAAGCAAAGGCTTGTTTCTCCAGTGTAAGGCATTTGCAAATCTATTGAACAAGGTTGCTGGCATTAACTCTTTTTAGTTTCCTTTTTTGTTTCAACATCGATTCAACGATCCAAAATCCTTCCGGCTGAAGTTATAACGCATTTGTGCCAGTCACATTTGAAGATGCGCGCAATGCTGCTGAGCTATAGACTCTCTGCAGCCCAAGAGAGGTCTCAGGTGCCGGGCCTCGGGAGCAATGTGGGAGTTCTATGGCAAAAAATACCATCGCAGTGGGGGGTTCAAACACAGAAATGGTGAGTTTATGATTTGATGTTGGGTTTCTACGTACATGAACACAATTGCAACGATCATGTGGCAAAAAGTTTGTTGGTAGTGGATTTGACCGAGAAACATTGGAACTAAAAGAGGATTTCAGCGCCAACAACAAGCGGGGGCTAAGTGAATCAAAATCAACAACGGTTGGTCAATCAGGTCTTCAATCTTGCATTGTCATGAATCACCTATGATTTCATTGGTAGCACGATCACAATGACAACCCCATGGCTTGAGTTCCCTGGGGTGTCAAATGACCCAACTCCTTTTCAGGGCCTAAAAACATTCCCTGGATAAGATCTGAGAACAAGAAATTGTCCTCGACAGAGGACTGCCCCCTCTGGGAATGGGAAGCACAAGTAGAAATGACAAACCTACGGACATAGTAACTGCAGTTACCCACCTGGATGTGTATCTCAGTTACCTTGTTCAAAGATGTTCAAAGCCCATATTCAAGTGAGGATATCCTGTGTACGATGGGATGTCAAAGACCACTAGGATTTGTTGTCTTCGTGGCACGTGAATATGTTAGGATGTTGGTTTTTTAGTGAGGGTTCAGTGCCGAGGTTCTCGGTTCTTGGTTCTCGGGATGTCCTTCTCCTTTCCTTTTCCTATCCTGTCCCTTTCCTCTCTTCGTTTCATCTTCCTTTTCTCTTCTCCTTTTTTCCTTTTCCTCTTCTCCTTTTCCTATTGTTCGTTTCATTCATCTTCTTTTCCTCTTCCGCAGATGGACAGCTGAGAAGTGTGAAGAGGGGTGGATAAAGACTAGACTGCAAAAACCTGCAGAGACATGCAAAGACATGCAAACAAAATGTATGTCAGAATTGAAGTAGCGCAACACAACAACGGTGTGCTTCGATAGAGTTTGTTTCAAGTTTTGTCAAATGAATTCCGAAGCCCAAAACCAAAAACAATACCAATATTCAACGAAACTGTGACTTGAAGCAAATAGATATTGAACATGCTTCTGAGGTTTTGCGCTAGCTCCGTGCTAGACTATGGGCTAGGTTTGTGCTAGAGAACGCGTGAAATGTGATTAGTCGCCCATTTCTTGCTCAATCATAGCTTCGTTGTAGTTCGAAATCTTGTCCCGGTTGCTTCTTGGACTTGAAATAAAAATGGACTCCACGCTAGATGCCAGATTGTACACGTCGCACCAAAGTCTTCTAACTTCCACACATGATGCGAACCCCTTCAGAAACGTAGAGAACGACATGCAGGCCCCGATCAGACTTGCTTTCTTTTTTTTCAAAAAAAAAGCATTGAAAAAGAAAACATGTTGACAACCCCTCATATGTATATATTTATATATGTATGCGCTGTATATATATATAAGTGGTTGAAAGGAACCATAATATGGAATCAGTACGATGTTCAGACCGTCGCACATATGTTTCTGCAGCACATACCACATCGGTCCCACGGGGATCCGCCAGGAGAATTTGCCCGCGGTGGAGGAGGAGAGCCATGAAATCATATGAAACATCAGGGAGCCTGGCTGTACCTGATGGGTTTCAATAGCTGTGGGAGCCATCAAGGCGCCTGGATGATCATTGGGACATGGTCATCTCTACAGGGAAGTATCCAGATGATAAGATGTGATAAGCATACATCTACTACATCTGTAGACATATATACTGTGCTTACCTATACGTAACTGTACGTATGTATACATACGTACAGATTTATTCATGCATTTCTGTGCACATGGAGAGAGAGAGAGAGAGCGGGGGGGATGATAAGAAAACTGTTGAGAGAGAGGGAGCAGCGTGTACATGATTGTGATATTATTTGTGCATTATATATATACATATATATATATATACATTATATACATATATATAATTACATATATAACATATGTATTATTATATATATGTGTGTATTTATATATATATGTATACGTGTTTGCATATGCAGTTACGCGGGGTTCTTCCTACCCGTAGGGTTTTTGTCGGGAGTTCATGAAACTCGGTGTTCCAAAGCCAAGCCAAATCATTGGAGGACGAATCGACCGGAAAGTCTCCCAACAAGGAGGCGGGCCAGCTGGATCCTTGTGGTTTGACCCGACCCAGCTGACCCACAGGAGTAATATGGCGTTGTCAAAAAAAAATTACTAAGATGGAAATATGTTTGAAAACTCCATTTTCTGCTCCAGGAGAATAAAAATTCAATGCTTGACACATCCAACGGTTTGGGAAATAACTTGGGAGATCATCCCCCATACCCGGTGAGAGCGTTCAGCAGCCACTAGGAGATTCCCAGCCACATGAGAATGGGTTCCAGTGAGCCACGCGGTGCCACATATTGGTAATCAAACACCATCTGAAACAAACAATGGGACAATCACATGAATGGATATATAGTAAACATTAGTAAACCAAAGATAGGAAAAAACAGAAGACCACAAAATAGCGAGTTGTTTCATAGTTTTTCCAACCGAGGGTCCCACAGTGCCAGGTCTTGGAAGTGGATGTCTCGCAGTCGCACGTTGATGGCCCCGTGGCCCAGTGCTTTGAGAATGTTCAAAAATAGAATGGACAAGGAAAACAGGGTAGCTCACTAATATCCAAAGGAAGTGAAATTTCAGCAGTTAGATGTTTTTTGGGATGTTCACAAATATATTATATAATATTATATATATATGTATTCAATACTGGATAAGGTCTCAATGGTGAACGATGGGATGTACTACATTGCGAAACCCTATGAAGACAGAGGCATACAGGGCACTGATGACCGGCACCTGGGGATGTGCAGTTTGGATATTCTTGGCAGATGTTGTCGAAATTGGCTTTGCTACATGTATCTTTGCCTGGAAGTGCTACTTGGATGACCACTCCACTTGGCAAAAGCAACGAGCCTCAATCATCGCTTCATATTGTTGGTGGGCCAAAAGAAAACACAGATTTTTAGGGTGTTTTTACAGTGATTTCAATGGTTGGACAATGGTTGGACATGAACATCACAAAATCCACTTTTTCCAGGTGTGTTTTTGATCACAAGCGTGGAATGCAGACCCCTCTCCAAGGTCCTACCGATACAACAGCGCTGTTTGCCACGGTAGTGGCTTGGGCTGCACAGTACCATGGGATTGCAATAAATGGTTTTTCTCGCTAACTCGTACAATCAATGGAGAATGGATTGAGAATGGTATTGCATGGGTTTTGTATGGTTTTGTGCTGTTTTCCCTGCAATTCGAGGTTTTGTGGGCTTTATTTTCGGAAAATGTTGGATCCTATGTATATATATATATAATTATATATATAATTATATATATAATTATATATATAATTTTATATATAATTATATATATAATTTTATATATAATTATATATATAATTATATACCGAAGAACATGAATGGGAATCATGAGAATGCGCATCAGTAGTCAAAGTTGAAAGCCTCTGGACCAGATGGACTAATAATTTTGCCATCCATTTTCCACAGTTGTGACCCACTGTCTACATGGGTGTGTCTGAAAATGTGGTATATCGCCACATTGCCATTTTAGTAGGGATGGCGATTAATCGTCAAATATCTAAATTATTCTAAATTTGGGTAACATATTTTCAAAAAAACACATATGACTCTATTGTAGGTAGGAAAACTTAGGAAAAAATAGTTAGGAGACTTTCTATAGAAAGAGCCCAAAGAAGTTGGTCCAGCTTGAGCAATCCCCACAAGGAGTATCACATGGGCAGGCAAAAGGATGAAATCTATCCGGAAATGGTCTGATATAAACAGACTCTTGTAATAGAGGCTGGCTTGCAACAATAGCATCTCTCTGGGGAACTATGAAGGTGTGTTCAAAGCCTAGCTGGTGTTTTTTAAATATACTAGTGCTATCTAATTGTTCATCCCTCCTGATATTCGTTTGGCGGCTGAAATGCACACGACGATGGCTGCTTAACTAGTGTACGTGGTCACCTTTTGTTGTTACATATCCCCCTTTTCTGTCCATGTAAGGTCGCCAAAAAGATCGACTTTATTCATACTGATTCATGCTCGTATCTCTTTGGTAAAGAACCGTCCATCTTTTTGGGAGCCCTCACCCGGGCCGAGCTCAATTGGCTGCAAAGCGGCGTGAAGGCACGCCCGGCTTTTTCTTTCACTTCTTTGGCGCATTGTTCTGTTCACTTCGCGCCACCTTGCTTGCACCGAAGTGCACAGCACCGAAGCGCCGTTTTCAGAGCTGGCCCAGACCGTCTTCTTCGCATGTGCGAGAAGGACTTGGGAGAAAACATCTGTAATCAAGGGATTAATGCACTGAGGACGTCACCCTCGCCACTCATTTTGCAGGAGGCCCCTCGCGGATTGGGGCGCGCTGAGCAACGTTGGCGCAACGTTGGCGCAACGCTCGCAAGCGCGCGCGACTGCGAAGGCGGGCCAACCTGGCGTCAAGGGTTCGGTGGGCTGCGGAGGCACGCGCCGTTCCTACGGTTCTTTGCTTCTTACCTGCGGCAGGCGCCGAAGTTCCGTTTGCAGCCGCCCCGCCACATCGTTTCTCCTGCTCTCAGACAGGCGGCTACCGCTGCAGCCAGACTGAAGTTGATTCTGTGGGATGTGATTGCAAGTTCGATCTGAGCAGCCGAAAGTTAGGTCAAGGCGCCCACTGCAGTTGCAGTGCCTCTTCCCACCCCGGCATGTGTTGCGGCCCTTCAAGACTCTAGTACTCTAGTGTTGCGATTCCGTGCCTACTCGCCGTTTCTGCGGGGTATGACCACATCTCTTTGCGCACGGCGTGCGGAATCTTCTTCATGGTGGGTCCCACACAAAAGGTATGGGATTGGGAATAGTCCCGCATTTTATACCCTGGGTTTGCTGCAGGTGATTGCTTATTTTCCCCAACAGGGAATCCACCATTTGGTGAATCCCAACACGGACTAGGGACTATTTTTGTTTTTTGGAGCGATCTTGAACAAATCCAAGATGCCGATTGCTTCTTCATGTGCTTGGTGCTGCTCAGTTTATATCCCTGTGTTCATTGGTGGCGAAAAAACCCTGGACCTTGTTTCAAATTCGATGAATGTTTTCATGTTTGTTGTGATGATCCCCGACCCAAGATAACTTACAGGATGGGTGGCTCAGTAATGCTTATTTGTATATTTGTATAACTATATTTTTTAGTCTATACATAAAATCATATGTATGCATGTAAAGAGATATATGTTATGTATATATATATATACATAAACATATTTATATATATACATAGATATAGATTGCTACCATCAACCAGGCACTCTGTCTGAACCAAGCTGCCCAGCTGTGACCCACTTAGGACTCAGAGGCTGAGGGGCACGGGGCGGTGGAAGAGGTAGGTCTAAGATGGCCTAAGAACGAAAAAAATACGGTTTTTACTGGCAGGAGAGTGGATTTCACCAGCATACTTGGGATTTCACCAGCCCAAAAACGCAAAGTTGATGTATAACCAGTAAAAATGCGTATAGAAAAAAAGGTTTTGCCCCTTGAAAAGTGTCATGAAACCCCACAAGTAGCTAAGCAGCTTGCGGGGGATGATTTTGCTACCGGGCAGGTTCCCTGTTCGGTTTCCATCTTGGATTTTGTGAGATAGATTCCAAAAATGCCCGGTACGTTCCCATGTTCCCTACCTACCGGTCCACCTTTGGTCAGTGACTCTGCACGATGCTTAGCGCAGAATGATTAGTATACGATATGTTTGGGGGACGAATGCATCTCATGTGCTTTGCTAGTTCATCTCATCTATGAAAATAATGAAGTTTTGACTCATCCCCTTTGGGATGGCGCAAAATGTTCCCCATTTTGGAACGGTTTGACAAATGTGTAATTATAAATTTGTGGGCATTTGGTATCCAATTTTTGCCCCATCCCGGTGTGAAGATGCCAATCCATTGCAGGTTGCGATCGAGAGCATGGTTTCTCTCTTCCAAGACTTTGAAAGTCTGAGCGAACAGCAACTCTCAGCAGAGTTTTGCGATTACTCAAAAGTGGGGCAATCAGAGAAACACGCCTTTAAAGACTATGAAAGTGTACACACTATCCAAGTCTGGGTGAGTGTCAAGAATTTTGGCCCAGCAATTTGGTGTTTCTATATATGTTGTCGGAAGCACCCGTTTATTCGTTGGTTCCATGCGGAAGATGCTGGATGCCCAGTTACTGGTGGGGCATCATCTTCCAGGTCAGAGCCGTTCCACTGAAACATGTGTGGATAATGGATCTAATGCCCACCTGTTAATAGTGGATGCTGGTGTGATTTAAAGATCCAATTAATCACTTAATTATTAAAATTGGTGTGAATTTAGCGATTTAGCGACATTGACCCTACCTGCCAAAATCCCCATTGGTTGTTGGCCAAAGTAGCGCTTGATCCTCCTCAATCGCTGGTAGCAAGGTATCAAGCCTTCCGCACAGAACTTTGAACCAAACTCGCTGGGCGCTGGAGACGGGGAGACGGGAACCGAAAGCAGAGCGTTTCTCGGGATTTCCGGGATCTCCTGGATATGGAGCTATCCTAAACTGGGGGGATACCCCAAATCATCCAAAATTAGACCATGTTGGTATTGAAACCCATATAGACTTGTCTGCAGACAAGAAGAGTGACAGTGAGTATTTGGTGGTGAGTAAGAGAGTTTGATGGCCTCCCAATATGCAGGTAGGATAGCTGGTAGCCTGGATTTTCACAACATGACTCTTTTTCGGATGTTGGTACTTGAAAATCTTGAAATTCAAATCAACCAACCTCGGCCCATCGGCTGTGAATCCTTTGAAGATCGATGCTGAAGAAGGTTGAGATGGGTTAGCAGCAGCATCGCTTGATATATGAACTAATGTCCGAAACTCTCAAGAGTGAGTGTAGCCCAATCTTTGTCATCATTGAGAGTGAGTGGTATTTGTTTTGCAAGTGACCCGAATGAGACTTTTCAACTGTTCTTCCCCTATTGGGTGAATCCATTTTTTCAATGGTTTCTCTACCTGCGATGGCTTGCTTTGAAGTTTAACCTTAGGCATCCTTAGGTCACAAATATGTTTGGTTCCATTTATAACGACAGAGTCGGGTACCGCAGCAGTTTACATTGAAAGATTGTTCCCGTTGTAGATGTGGAAATTTAATACAAAGGCCCGGGTGGCACTTCCCATGACCATTTCCATGGTGATTGTCAGGGTCCTTCCGTTCTTGGACAGGTCCCACGTGCTGGCTTTACCTGCCCACCGGGTTGCACAGTTTTTGCTGATGATGCGCGATACAGACGCATAAACATAAACACCAGGTTCATCCTATGTTTTGTTCGCCATATGCTCGATGTATCTCAATGAATCTTGCCTCTGTTCCCAGGCACACTTCTTATTCGATCCCCATATCTTTGCTCGTGAAGACATGTGAAAACCACATCTTTGTTGGTTCCCCAGTTCTTGCAGATGAAGTCCAGTACGTTGACCCTGCCTCCATTTTTTCTGCCACACCAAGGAGATTATTGGGAGTTGCTTGGTGTAGCTATCTGCATCTGGAAGCTGATCATCACATGGTTTGTTTGAAAGCAGATACCCTAGTTTACTAATGTTTATCTTAGCTTAATCACTTCATCCCCCAGTGTTCTGCAAAACCATACTTGCACATAGAGGTTTCCTGAAATGGAGTACCCCCAAATCATCCATTTTTATAGGATGTTCCATGAAATCAACCATCCTTATGGAAACCACCACATTTGGTGACCAAGATTCCTACCTGGCTATTGCCGTTGGCACGGGAGACGAGACGCGGCACACAGAAACTTGGCTATCTGTGGTGAAATCCTGGGAAGAATCAGGACAAAAAATCATCCCCAACTTTTGGATAGCCTGTCTAATCCTCTAGTTTGTCTCTTGTTTTACATGGAACACTGCCATCACCAGCAAAGGATGAATTTTTGGTCGACTACCAAAGGTTGACCATGAAATATCCATCCTAAAATGTCAGTTTTTGCGGGGTATCTGGCTCCTCTCATAAGATGGGGGTCAACAGTTGTGGACCTTTTTCGGGGGAATGAGCATCCATTCATTAGCCTCTTTGAAGCCCACCAGGGTTGCAGGATTTTGGTCAATGTTTTAGAAGGATCATCTTGATTTACCAGGAGAAGCCAGAAACGGGTTTGTCTGGAAATTGGGTATACCGTATACCGCCAAATTTGCAAGTTCCTAGGGAAAATTGGTGACAAACCAGTAACATCAACCAGTATATCGAGATGCTGTTATGCTCGGGTATCAACCCGTCACCTCTTTAGGCAAGGCAGCCACCACCCCAGACGGAAAAGCTCACCAACAACGAGAGTTGGGACAAAAGTTGGGACAAACGAAATGGAACTTGGCTCTAAGCTCTCGGAATTGGTTCAAGGGAAAATGTGCAGGAAACGCCTGTATTTTGCGGTTTCCTATAGATTCTCCCTTAAACAAAATGATACCATGTTCAGCCTCCAGCAATATGACACAAGATGATCTACCTATCCCTGGCTTCACATGAACAGTCCTGAATGTCTTCCGGCATCGGTTTGCTGGTCATGCTGGATGCAAGGACAAGCTCTTGTTGTTGGCGCACAAATTGAGGGACACTGCTAGAAAGGCTTGAAGCGGCGCTGGGGGGCACTTTGGATGATCCCGAGTTTCAAACTTGTGGTGCAACGCAACCCCAAAAAGATACCCCAAAAAGATACCCCAAAAAGATAGAGAAGTACTTGTAGCACCCTCCTCACACATTGGATTGTTATGGTAATGTAGGGAACCCAATGCCGTAAACCTATCATTTGGGGACGGTTTATACAATATATACACATGCGCTCTCGGGGATGGTTTATTGTTGGGTTTACCACTGTATATTATTGCCTTTCTATGCTGCTCCATTTAAGAGCTACGTCCTCAAGGAAAGGTGACCCCTTTATCCTCGCGGCTGTCGCAAGGCCTCCATGTCTTTGCGGGTTGGCATCGATACAGATGCTTGGCAACTGCTGTTTCTTGCGGGATGGGGCCAAACCACCAATAGTGTAGATACGGATGTATTACGTACATACATGCAAACATAGTAATGTGTAGTAATGTGTAGTATATTCTTATTTATGTTACTGCATGTTACCGCCAAATCTTTGGTAGAACGGTCACACATCCAGCTTACCACATGACCTGATGGTCCTTTCCCCTACGTCTTTCCATGCTGCATGTCACATGTCCAATGAACCGCTGGGAAGGAGCCGTGGCTTCCTTGTTCCTGAAATAAAACAAGAACATCGAGAGAAATCGCAGATTTCAGAGGCATATTCGGCATTGATGAATACACCCTGCCCTGAAAAAGTGAAAACTCCAACGATTTAACGGTTGAGAAAAAGGGATTCGATTTGGACATCAACGTGTTTCACCTTCTTCCCCCTGCTGCAACCCAGGATACTTCAGTCCCAGCCAAACCGCTGGGCAAGCGTCAATATCCAAAAAGCAGTTTGTTCAGTGCAACCCTTCAAAAGGCGGGGAAAGACGGAAGCAATTGCTGGATTTTGGGGTGTCTCCTGAAACTGGACTTAAGAGTGGCTATTTGGCCGCTGAAAATTTATGACCGAAAAATGAGAAATTGATTGAAGAGAAGAAATGGCCAAACTGATAGGTCCCATTACTGAGCTGCGTATCTGCCCTGGCTACGGCCCGCTGTTCAAGACATCAGAATCTGAGGTGGGAAAACATTAGGTATGTCCAAAACCGTGCGAACCTCAAACCCATGGGTTTTTTTCCGTGCTTGGCATCTCAAGATTGAGTAGCTTGGGGAATTTGAGTTGCAATCTTAGGACATTCCCCTTCCATTCATTGCCTAAATGGGGTTTCGTCCAATGGTTTGATTCTGTGTGGCTATGCTTCCTACAGTTGGCCCGAAGGTGGTTGGAATTAGCTTCTTGGGCCAACATGCTCTATCGATGATAGAAACATGTATAAAGCACCGGTCATTGTTTCTTGCTGTGCGTTTGTGATATCCCCTGACTCTTTGAAAGAGTTGCATCGTGGGATCATCAGGTGTTTTCCCATGGTTTTTGTTTCGAATTTTGGAGATCATAGTTATGCGCTTCTGTTGATGAAATCTTCCCAGAGCGGGCAACCTTTATATTTCGGCTTTAAAAACTAAAAGCGATCCATTCAATGCCCATATATGTATGTGTATATATATATATATCCAATCTATCCCAGTATATCATGACATATCCCCATGAATTCGTTGATCAACATCCCCATATTACCAGCGAATCTTGTTGCTGAAAATCATCCCTATCCTTTCCCCAGGCGAGACAACTCAGCGAGGCTGAGCCTTGGACCATGAATGAAGTTGATCTTGGCACAGGTTTTTACTGGTATTTATAGTAACGCATGTTCATTAAGAGGTTTTTAGGTACTATTTTGAAATATTTTGAACATGGCTACTTGGGGTTTAAAAAATGATGTATTTTTTGGTATTGAAGCCACAAGTGTCTTCGATCATTGGTATGATTCTGAGTAGTTTTGAATATTTTTTGGTATTGAACCCCTTGTGTGTCCGACCAACTGTGTTGTCATTATTGGCGATATTTGTCCATCCATACATTGGCTGACAATGCCCAATTTGGGATGGATTTTAATCATATTGTGTAATTGATTAATGTTTGATGATGATCATTTGTTAGTGGACGTATATGAGATGTACTTATTGTGTGAATTGATGTGAGATATAACTATTTTTTTGGACATCATTACTATTGTCATTGTTAGCATTGTTGTTGGTGAGATATACCTGCTATTACTGATGAACATTATTATGTATATAATTAATGTGAGATAGACTTATTTTCACATAATATCCACAATAATGTCCATTAGCAAGAAGAAGCATGTAGTATCGATAAGAATGTCCATCTTCTTTACCTAAGAATATTGATAATAACAAAAATCATCTTTGCAATGTTAGTAGGGCGCAGTAGTAAACCATCCCCAATTTTATCATCCATGGGTCGTATATCAAAATATTGATGGTTTACTACTGCTTTACTAACATGCATGGACATTCTACTAACAGTAATAGCAATAAAAAAAAAATAATCTTTGCAATATACAGTCCATTAAGTTTAATTACCCTGTTATTATGGATAGTAAATATATGTAAATACAATAATAGTAATGAAGATTTACTCGTATTTCCCCAATGATTGCCATTTTGGTCTGGATTGAAGCCATCCTGCAGTTCCAAGGCGGCTGAGCACCGCATCCTGCTGTCGCGCAGCGCGCGATGTCGCCTCTCCGCCGATGTGGAGGACCGAGTTCCGGCTGTTTTTCTGGCGGTTCTGGGAGGTCCTTTTGAGGTGGTCATGTGGTCATACCAAAGTCGGTGAAGAACCATGAAGAAGAATACAAAACCTATAATTGGAGGGAAACTTGTAGAGGTAAACCCTATTTTTTGAATACGAAAACCCATCATGATCCATTTTCGTCGCAAAACCATGCCACGGAATGGCTATAGATCCTCCAAAAGCTTTCCGGAAAGTAGCAAAAATAAACTGCAATTTTGTTGATCGAACCAGCGAGAGGAAAAATTGCACGCCGTTGTGGCCCGAAGCACATTTCCAAGTCAAAATGTACAAAACACACCAGGTTCGGACCACTTTTGGAAGTTGACATGTCGAAAAATTGCACGCCGTTGTGGCGCGAAGCACATTTCCAAGTCAACATGTACAAAGCACGCAATTCTGGGACCACTTTTGGAAGTGGAGATGTTGAAAAAGTGCACGCCGTTGTGGCGTGAAGCACATTTCAAAGTCAAAAGTGTTAAAAACTCACGGTCTCGGACCGTTTTTGGAAGTTGACATGTCGAAAAAGTGCACGCCGTTGTGGCGCGAAGCACATTTCCAAGTCAAAAGTGTAAAAACTTACGGGTTCGGAGCACTTTTGGACGTTCAGATGTCGTTTTGCGTGGAACTCGCAAGGGATTATGCACCTTGTCAAACGTGAGCAAAACGCGAGGGTTTGTAGCAGTTTCAAAAACGATTTCCTGAGAGGGGTTGCATTTTGGAGCATCAGATCTTCAGGTTTGCTGAGATGATTTTGCGTGACAGGTGCAGCACTTCGTATGACCTGGCATCACTTTTTCGTGGCAGGCGCAGTACCT
>Ga0126342_10010166_pt1 | contig 16830 bp, 17 predicted proteins | sample Cyp1metagenome_FD_92528 | JGI IMG/M metagenome (GOLD analysis project Ga0126342, IMG submission 92528) | Coral microbial communities from Lord Howe Island, Old Settlement Bay, Australia - Cyphastrea 1 metagenome | ecosystem: Host-associated > Invertebrates > Cnidaria > Coral ... | reverse complement strand
CAGGCACATCAACAGCCTTTGCAGCCAGCGCATCAGCAAGTGCAGATGGCCCAGGCACATCAACAGCCTTTGCAGCCAGCGCATCAGCAAGTGCAGATGGCCCAGGCACATCAACCTTTGCAGCCAGCGCATCAGCAAGTGCAGATGGCCCAGGCACATCAACAGCCTTTGCAGCCAGCGCATCAGCAAGTGCAGATGGCCCAGGCACATCAGCAACCTTTGCAGCCAGCGCATCAGCAAGTGCAGATGGCCCAGGCACATCCACAACCGCTGGTGCAGCCCCCGCATCAGCAAGTGCAGAATGTCCAACATTTGGATCAGATGCCCCGATTTCAACAGCAATCGCAGATAGCATCAGGACAAGCAGAATTCTCATCGCAATCAGCTGGCACCTGGCAACAAGAACTACCGCAGTTGCTTCCGACAAGCCTCACTGAGCGCGGCTCCTTCAGGTCTGGCCTTCCCGCAATTCAGGAACACTCGGAGTGCCTTGGTTATCCCTGGCCGAAAAGGGAAATGCTACAAGGGCTGCCCTCGAGTCATACAACCTGGTATAGGCAATCCATGAGAATCCATCCTTGATTTGGATCATTGTCCTGTATATAAGATTCGCTATTTGGCAAGTAATTAAGTAGTTGAACGGAATGCCTGGTGCATATATAAGTTTCATAGGTACAAGGTTCCCACATCACTCAACGAAACTCGCCTGAAAGTGAATGAGAGCTAGCACCGGTAGTACTACTTGTACTCTTGTCCTAACTATGTTGCTAGGGTCATGTCACCTGCAAGCTCAGGATGAAACCTGCCCCATGTCAGGGTACAACATCCCCACTTGGAAGTCAGGACCACGATTGGCCTGGGGTCATTTCCATTGATCTCCGGTTCTGAGGGACTGTCCGTTTGGATGGCCATGTAAACCGTTTTTTTGTTGTTTACCAGGGTTATCAGTGTTTGGCCTAGTTACATTACATGACCATTAAAAAACATATAAAAATCTTTAAGAACATAGATAAGTGCGCACCTACCTAGATGATCTTAGATGATGGTGATGTTTGTTTCTTGTCCTATCCTTATTGGGGCTGCTAGATGCTCATTATAACTTCCTAATGTTTCCCAATGTTCAGCAGACCCGCATCCGCAGCCAAGGCAAGCATCCTTGCTGAGCCGCATGCTCAGTAGCTTCAACCCCGACCCTCTGACCAGTCCTATTTTTCATGGCAAGGTCATTGACAAGTGGATAGACATTAGGAGTTCACCACAGCGGGGGATGAAGAGGGCACCAACTCTGAAGGCATGTGGGGGATCACGCTGTCCAGGTCCTTCCCACCCAGAGGGAGCTGGCATGGAGGCTGAAGCTAATCTGGGAAAATGGATGAGTTGTAGGTTGATGATTTGTTTCTTAGGCCAGTCTGTGTGTGGACATGTGGAGATAATCAATGGCCATGTTGAATACGTAATGCCCTGCCAGAAGTATGTTTCTTTTTGTGTGTGGAGTAATTATTTTGGCTTAGCCAGATGGGATGACAATGGAGGGTGAATGATATGCACCTCTTCTAGAAACAGATGCCCTACCCAAAGTCTAATGCGGACGTTGTCACGATTAAGGCCCTGCCGAAGATTTCTTGGGACCTGATCGGACCTGATCTAGAAATGGATATCCTTTGGGAATCTGATATGGTTTATCACGTCACCCATATAAATTAAATATGTGTGTATATAATATATAATATAATATAATATAATATAATATCATAATATATAATATATATATATATATATATATTATCTCTCTCTCTCTGTGCATGTACTTTCATGCTAAATTACCAGATGGTACCAAAAGTGAGCAGAAATTCTTCTCCACTGCCGAGCCACCGGACATGGAGCCTGCCAGGCCGGACCAGAAACTGCGACTTGGAGGGATGTGCCTTGGTTCTGCATGAAGGGTTGACTTTGGGATGGGAGGGTGAGAAATGAATGGCTGCGTTCAATCCGTGTTGGGTCATGAATCTGAATGAATATATATATATATATATATTTACACATATGTATATACATATATATATATATATAGATATAGATATCTATGTAATAATCGGGATTACAGTAATTACTTACATCAATTATGGGAACCCCTGTCAAGCAAATCTGAAATGGACGCCGTTTGTCAGTATCAGCTGTTTATTGGTGCAAGACGGCCAGATCAGCACGGCGAACTGAAAAACGATGCTGCAAAGCAAGGGTTGAATATCATGAAATATCCAGCCGCTACAAGTGCAAAACTTGCTAAACGTGACACCAAGTGACCGCCTTCAACTGTGGAGTCATGGGCCGTGTTTAGGGGAGGGGTTCTTTAACCAAAGTTCCTGTTTCAGATTTGTTGAACCACAGACAAGAATTGTCAAGGCTATGATTTTAGCAATCAATGGGGGTGCCTTCAACAATTGGGTTTTGGGTATGTTGGAATGAACCAGTTTCTACGACATGTTTGTGCTGCTCTTTTGTTGAAAGCCACTTTGGAGAAGCTGACTGAAGAATGATGATCATGATGATGATGATGGTGGTGAAAATGAAGATGCATATGAATATTAAGATGAATTTAAAGATGATTATGATGACTTGTTGGTGTTCTTTTCAAATAAAAATCCCCGAGGCAGTGGACAGTGGCACCGGCGCGCGCTGGCACATGGGGCAAGAAGAAAGGTGGTCCCTTGGTGTGTTGCTCCTATGGAAAGGGTGTGTGCCATTGAGAAGTGGAGATCCCATTCTTCGTCAGTAAATTGTAACACCCAATTTTGGGAGATCATTTCAAATCGTAGCTCAGGAGGCTCAGGAACATTCTTTTCAATGGATTGGGTTATAATTTACAGGAAAGCCCCATTTTTAATGGTAAAATCGATGGTTTCCTGTAGGTTTTCCCTTAAACTTAAACCAATCCGTTCATTTTTGGCGATGCTTATAGCAAAGAGTAGTCCCCTAGAGTCATCCTCCCTGCTGAGGGGCGGAGACTTCATTTCAGCTTTCGAAGAGGTCCGACTTCTGGCGGTCGCAAAGCTCTCAGACATGAAATACCAATGGACAAACTCCTGGTTTGCCCATGAAATGATCAGTATACAGTATATGATATACATATATAATCCTATATGCATATATAAATATATATGCTTATTTATTTTATTGTAAAACACACACACGCACACACACACATATATATATATATATACATTGTGGATCTTCTATGCATAGATGTGTTGATTTCGTTAATTAACCTAGTCTTGTGCACAGCAGTCATTGCTGGGACCACGGAATCTTCACTAGTTTGTGTATTTTTTCCTTCGCCAAATCTGTTGGAACCGTTAGTGGGTCGTTATAATTGATTCACCCTGCCGTTGGCGGTACATGTGCTGCTGCTATACGCTGTTATATGCTTGCAAACCAGCCACATGTTTGCAGAGGATCACACCACCACCCCATCATTGCTCTACTACACTGTCTGTCTATCCCAGCTGCTGGTTATTCTTTACCACCCTGCCGTTGTGATTTTTCAGGGGAGAATCTACAGAAAACCATTACGTGTTGCAATCCAAATGTTGCAATTTCTTGGGGTATGTCAAATCACCTTTTTTCGACAGTAAATATCATTTTCTAGTGGGCAAAACCCATAGAACGCCATTCTTGTCTCGACCTGGGATGCAAAACCACAATCTTCAACAGGTAAATCGGGGTATTTGACCAGCACAACAAAGCATGAAACAAAATGTCATGCCACCACCTAAAAAAAACAACTTTTGGCCGCCAAAAATTATATACAAAGATTATGAAGAAAAACAAATCTAATTCAAAAGCGTAAAAAGTCAAACACATTCCCACATATTGGGGAAAAAAAACTTAAAACCGATGGGAAAACCCATAGAAAAAGTATCGGAAAACCGATGGGAAAACCCCACCTTTCCCCTGTTTTTCTCCAGGACCTGGATGAAGAAGTCTCTCGCATCGCCGACCAACGCGGCGCCGAGAAGACATCGGGACCGGCGAAGACGGCGTCGCACGCGTCGCCGTCGCCGGTGCCGGCGACATCGCCAGTGCCGGAGACCGGAGGGACGCCAACGCCCAACGTGGAGGACATGGCGAGGTCCAGTGTTGGCCGAACGCAGGTCACAAAGGTTTAGAACCAACCCCAAACTCTCCAAAGCTTCTTAGATTTAGGTTTTTCACAATCAAAGTCCTTCAAAAACCACCCTCTCTGCACGCCCAGGAGCCCGAGACCATCCCGTGCCCCAAGTGCAGCGTAATCCGCAAGCTGGCGACCACCCAGACGTCCCCGCCACCTGACCAAAAACGCTTTCTCAGGGCGTTTTGAAGAAAATCGGGGGTGGAAACATGGTGAAACTATTGAGCAGGTTCTGGAAGACCTATGAACAAAACTGAGGTACCCATATCTCCGTTTAGGTGATAGAATCCAGGGTTGAGCTGAGTCGAGCTGCTACAGTAATTGAATGGTGATCTCAACTGTTTGGGTCATCTTAAGTCATGTGGGATGATCCACCCCATTGATACTAATATTTTGTCATGGGCAGCGAAAGCACCAATCAGTAGTATGTCAGACTACGTCGCATTTTTTGGAATGTTTCTGTTCTCCTCCAGTTCGCTTAGAATTGACTGACTTGGGCAATTATTTGAAAATGGGCTAGACTTGCATCTAGTACCAATATGTACCAATCATTTATTCCTTTCTTTGTTTTCAACCATGGAAATGGGATGATGATCACCTATGAGGAGCGTGTTTTTGTCAGGGGTGGCTCCCATGAACGGGGGCATGGGTCTGAATTGACGACCCGACGGGTGCCCACCGGTGGACAGATGGATTGGTTTGAAGGACAAATAGCGTACATGGAAGCATTGAACATCGCCATGAACGTACGGATGTTTTATGATGTCTTGCAATTTTCTGATAAATTTGAAACCAAGCCGTTGATATTACATGTGCCCTTTTTGGAATGGAGATGGTTTCTCCCATTCAGCAGAGCTGATGATTTGTAGGATTGTAGGGCTGGCAAGGAAGTGTGAATTCTGTCCCACCTGCTGTTATCATTTGAAATCCTTCGCACAGCTTTCCAATATATAGTTGCAATACACAAAAAGTCAAGAGAGAGTTTTTGGACTCCCATTCAGGGGAAAAAGTGACATCACTGCAGTCTTTTTTGAGGGAACATGGTGCCTTCTGGGGTGACTTGTTTTTGGCTTCACAATGCCGATGGTGAGACAGACACACACACAGGACCGATGAGTTGGAAGAAGCCACGGCAGCTTCTTCGTGGCATTGTCACGGATGTGGGGGACAGAAACTAAAACTTTGGGAATATAAAGAATGCTTGGCGCCCCAGCCAATATTTTACATTCCCAAAGTTTTAGCTTCCCAAGGTATTCAATCCAGTCTTTTGGAATATTATTTGGATATGCGCCAGTGTCAATCTTGGTGACTTGTTGTTGTTTTTGGCCTGAAACTTTGATATCCTGCTGGTGTTTTAGGATGAACAGTGGAGGCTCATGTCATCCAGCTGAACGATGAGGGCGCGGACTTATTCACGAACAGAATCTAAGAGACACATATATAGTTTACATACTGCTTCGCAAAGTGTGAAAGCTTCATTCATAGTGCTACAACCTGGATTTCAACATTACAAATACATACAAATACCATCAAATACCGTTTCATCTTGTGGAGAATTGCGGTAGCAAACCATGGGTCACTCGCGCCGAGGAGCCTGAGAAGACTGGAAAGGCCTTGATCACTGCACAGGAAGAGAATCGGGTGTTGACGCTTCACTGCAGATGATTCGTCTTTTCATAAAGTCATTAAAATTGTGCGGCTTCTTAAGCAGCAAACATGGTTTGTAAGCAGCAAACATGAGGATATAGGCTAGTTGATCAATCATGGCTGGTTGATCTCTAACTAATGACACAACCCACTGTTCATGGCCCAGATCTTCACTGCACCACCCTGCTGTCCCCGGTTGGATTTGATTCGATTCTCGAATTCTCGAATTCTCGAACCTCGAGCGAGCATGCCATCCCAGTTCTTTGAAAAAACTGCCTAGATGCAGAGTTTCACTTTATCAGTTGTTACTAAGATTTGACTTAAGTTTCCACACTTTATTGGGTGCACCATTAATAACGGTGATTTACCCATTAACAATGGTGATTTTCCATAGCTATGTTAGTTTACCAGAGGGTATTGGGTGCACCTGCAGGTGCACCCAGATCCTTTCCCAGCGTTTTATAGTAAATTATCGTTCCGGCTGAGGAAGCTGGTCGTGCCTCGGCGCAGCCGCTATGGGGGTTCCTCAGGGTTTTGGGTGATACCTATGGAAGACATGTCTATATAACGTATGTATATACATAGATATTTGTAAGATATTTGTTTATGTATAGATAAATAAATATATATATATGAAAACAAATAAGTTATGATATATATATATATATATCTTTATATCTTTATATGTATGTATAAACACGCGTGATCTGACATATTCAGAAACCTCGGTCTAGGTGGTGGTTGCTTGGTAGCCACGAATATCTCAAAGTTACCAGCAGACTCCAACACAGCTCGTTTTCAAAAGGTATTCGGTGATAAGAAGACAACACATTTACTGGGCTTACAGAATGCTAAGATATGTCCCAGTTAAGAAACATAATACTGGGAAGCTCTGGCAGATCTGGCGGTCAGAAGACATGCGACAACATCCAAAACTGCCAGACGCTTGCTGCCGTTCGAAGGTAGCCAACTCCAAGAAAGAGATCGCATACTACAACCACGTCGGCTGCTCAGGAACGGATCTTCGCAGGAGAGTTTGGCGCACGATTCCTGTTCCCAACTTTGTGAGATGGTTGTGGTTAGCAGTGTCGCCATAAAGTGCTGCATGTGTTTCTTCTTTGGGGATGGCCCATGATGGCCCTGTCTCAAGAATTTTCGTCAAAGTATCCATGGCTCGTAAACATCCCATGGCCCAGGTTCTGGTGGAGAAGAATGCTGAACACCAGCAGGAACTCCAGGAGTGGGGCATCTTTTGTCGTTGGCTCGTTATTTGGTTGACATTCTGATTTATGTTGCTGGCCTCATGCCTCTGTTGTGGGAGATGTATCTTGCAGTTAAATGAGAACATGTGATCTGGCGGCGAATCAGAAGTTGAATGTTGAATGTGAATCATCTCCATGTGTGTGTGTGTTTTCTAGATGTCAGCTGTGCCACCGACACTTGGCATCTATTTTCGCCCGCGCATGAAATGTGGGGTACATAAAGACAAATGACTTCAACCATCAATCGTCTAGCTAACCTTTTTTCATCTCCCCGAACGGTTATGTTTGGCGGTGAGGTTGCTTTTCGGACAAATAAGGAGGGGGTGGCATTATTCTGGGATTAGACATGTTTTTCTTTTTTGTTGGCATATCATTTGACATAGTATGATGTATAATGATGGTGTAAATTATTCTTATCTTGTATATACTTTGGTTGTATATTGTATGTGTTAATTTCGGGATATATACATGTGCATACGTGTTGTATATATATATATATATATAAATATACTAATATTTTCAAACAGGTATTGATAGACAATATCATGCATGGATACATATGCATGATATGCTATAATATATAGAAATACATCACACAGATGATTCACATATTTATGTGCATAGGCTGCAGGCAAACAGGAACACTCTTAAGCCCCGTCGCAGGAGTTACAGGACACGATGCTGCAAGAACGGCGCAGATGTACCGAGGACTGGAAATCCACGGAGTCAGTCCGTGACGCTGAAAACGGGCTGAAAACCTTGCAATTTATGGATGAATTGTATTGGGATTATATCGGGATATGGTGTATATATATATATACAATATATATATATGTGTGTGTTTCATATAATATCTATAAATATCATCTAGAATTGATGTATATATACAGTATTTTTGGGGGGATATCATCTATAATTGCTATACTGGCTATACTAGTGATTTCATCTGAATTATGTGACCTCACGTCGTGAGGTCTCTGGCATGATGGTGAATGGACAGTAGGAACACGCTTGGGCCCGTTGGGCTTTGCTGCTTTATTTTAACTATTTTCAGGTTAGTGACTTATTTTAATTCAGCCAGAGCAATGGTTCGTGAGAATCAGCCAATACTTGCGATCCCCGCAACTAACATCAATTCACGTAGACCCTGCCATGATTTGGGGGTTGGGAGGTTTTCATTATCTGATATGCCAAATACAATCCTACCCCATGGACTATCTACAGTAATTGGAAGGCTTCATCAAAAGAGGACAATAGCCAGTATAACTATAACCCTTTTTCGTTTTTGTTTGGATGACTTATCACCCAATGTGTCTCGCAGCGTGTGCATGTATGAGTATATGTTACATGTGTTTTTGCTGGGCAAGACCGAATTGCTGTGCAATTACATGTCATGTTGCTGGTGCTTTCAACTGACTACCTTCTTGTAATTTAACATAGCTATAGAACATCACCATGTTCAAATAGCAGCATGTTCTATAGCTATGTTGAATTACCACCATTCATCATAGCTATGTAAAATTGCCCTATTTAACATAGCTATGGTAAATCATTTACACATGGGCCATTTTCACTATGTTGAATTACCATGGCTCAGAGCTGATCTCCAGAGATCCCTGCACCATACCTGACTCCCTGGGTCGCAAAAGAGAACCCTGGAAAATCACCATTAAAATGTTGGTGCTTTGGAACCATGGAATGTCATCATCCCAACTGACTTTCACTCATATTTTTCAGAGGAATAGGCCATCTCAACCGTGGCAAACGGTTAAATTATGCTAAAATACCCGAAGGTCACATGGATGGCCACCCCACATTTTCGGACGGTCCGTCTCGGTCCGTCCGTGTTGCCGGGTCCGGCCGGGTCCATGGAGGACATGATGCAATGGAAGAAACACGTCAAGAAGGCCATCGCGACACATCAGGGATTGGATGTTAGTGTAACTATAGTAACTACAAAAAAAATGAGGAACACAAATAAACCCTATAAGTTTTGAGTTTTTTTAGTATACCTTTGAAGAGTTTTGATGCTTCATGATATTTCACCTGTTATTTTTCCGGTTAGATCACCAAGTCCGGAAGGGTACCTTTGGGATATCCAACACACTGATGGAAGGTTGCGAAATCCCGCAGCAGTTGATAGGTGGTTTATCCCATTATATCCCATTACGGCTTTCAAGCATCCAAGCTGGTGCAGGATTTCTTCCATCCACAGTAGAAGTGGATAAGTCAACTGAGAAATAAGTGTGAGTGTGAATATGTTTGTTCACATACTATTATAAAATATATTCAGTTAAAATAATTTTCAAGGCAGAGTATCTATATCCACCATCAAATAGGGCTGCTCCCAACAGCCCAAATGCAAGGGGGCTATATAAACCGGTTAAAAATAGAGGTAAAATTGCCACTTTCTCCCGTGGCAATCATCTACCTACAATAGGTTGGAGCAAGGCTATTTAAAAAGAAAAACACATGACATGAATGACTATTAACCATGATAACCATTCAAGATCAGATGATTTGATTCAAGATAGTAAATTCATATCATTTCATATCCACCACTAAATGAGAAATTCAATTAATATGAACCTCATTAAATATTCATGATATTTTCATTCATGTAACTTCCCGGCTTTGCAGGAGTTAGGCCGCGATCCTGTGCTCTCCGTATGTGCCATGGCAGATCCCTAGGACGCCGGGTCATCCGATTGAGTATAGTATCATACGCTACGATATGATATATCGATACAACAAAAGGCCAATAAAACATGGGAGGTCACAGATGATATTTGACAATTCATTTGAGTTTACCACCCATGGTTTTCCATATTTGTTTACAGGAGGGTAGCTTGAGGACAGTTTGATACCCTGTCCACGCTTGCATGTTAAGCCCCTGTAGATCCCATGATATCCCAGCTAAGGATGTACATCCAGAAGTGAACCTGAAGTAAACACCGAGTTCGTCATCTATTCCCAGCAAAATCATGCAAAAAAAACATCAAACAAAATGGTAAACCCAATATAATCCACTAATCGACTTAAACAAATCCCCAATTTTTGCATATTCTCGCGGGGTTTATACCATCTTTTGGTGATATTTTGGGGATCTTCCGTGGGCATTTAGTCACTAGTCAACCGTCTTGGCCTGAGGTTTGTTCATGTGGGAGCGCGAGGTTACCTCCCTGCGCACCCAGTACGTTGCGCGGATGCGGATATGGTGGCGGATCATGGAGTTGTTCCTAGCAAATTCCCATCTGGCTATGGGAAATCCATTTAAAAAAATGAGGTTTCAATGGGAAAATCATTTGTAAATGGGCCATTTTCCATAGCTATGTTAAATAACCAGAGGGTATATCAAATTATCACTTGTTGGAGGCAACCTACTGATGAATCATGATGAATCAATCCGAGTTTAGTAGTAAATCCAGGTTGACGGTACAGGGCTGATGATCTTAGGGTGACTGGCAACCGGGGGCATGGCGCTTTCCAAAACCATGCCGAGGTGTTCGAGCCTGCACCTGTTCCCAAATCCGCTCAGGCTTTCACAGAATGGAAGCGGAAAACAAGCCAAATTCAAAAAGCGCGAGGGATTTCAGGCATGGTACATCGGGCGCTGCAGTGGTGTATGGGCTTTCTAGGGTCAAAGATGCAGAAAGAATGATTGGTGCGTAATCAATTGGTGATCTCAAAAGGCAACATTAAAATAATCAAAAGATCGTGAAGGAATGCAAAGGAAACATTATTGTTGTTTAAATCTATTGTATCTGTAAAAGTATATGATCTCATTTTGTTGTTTGGCCATCTAAGTCTGAGCAAACAAAGAAAAATGCAATGGCACAAGGCCACAGGTCCTTCAAACTTTGATGTTCAGCGAGGCAAGATGTCCCTGCTCGTGGAATTGCATTGGGTCCTGCGCGACTGGCGTTTGTCCGTCATGGAGCAGAAGGTCAGCAGAGGGCGACGGAATGACTCTGTACTCGCTTCCTTTCCCAACCAAGAATCATTGAACATGGGCCATCGAGACAGCGCGAGAGAGAGATTTTTGCGATTATTATATAAGGACATACATATATGCATAAACCCTGGGGATACCCCCAGCGAGTGATGATTTGTTCAACCCCGAAACAATAGCGGGTTAAGCGCCTCCTGGCATGGCCTTGTCCCGATCCAGCAACAAGGTGGTGCCTGAGTTTGTGAGTTACCCACCATAGATGTGGAAACTCTGCCATGAATGATATGAATGCAGATCCTTTTCCAAACGGGAAACCATGGTGGTTTTCCGCATGTAAACGTGTACCCTAGGGATCCCTCATATCACCAGGTAATATCATATAGGTAACGGTGGTGGATATATCCAGAGGCGCAGCGGATGAAGACCCAACTCCACGAGAAATGGTTCAAGTCGATCGAACAGGCCGGTGAAACCTCAGGAGTGGAATTGGAAACACAGAGTGAAGCAACAAAAAAAGGGATTCGACATGATTTAACCTACCAACAAATGATGGCATCAGGATGCATCAGGGTGATGTAATGAAGATGTAATGGGGATGCAAGACATGTTTCTGCAAGTTTGGAGTTGAATGGGAGGCTTTCGAGTTTTTCTGCTTTTACAATTATGGTGATTGTAGTGGAGGTAAAACAAGAACGTTTGAGTGCTTTAGCAGCACCAAGAGTGTGGAGCAGCTACTGCGTTTGTGTATATAATTAGTCGCGGTAGCTCTTTGGTAACAAGCCTGGGTTTTGAAAGTTGTTTTCTTCGTTTCACGTTGGAAGTCAAAAGTCCCACGCATTGTGTTGAGATGATTTTCCGGGTGGGCAGATGACTCTCTCCAAGAAAAACACACATATATATATATACACTATAGGTATAAATTAGATAGATTAGATAGATTGGATAGATAGGATAGATAGGATAGATAGGATAGATAGGATAGATAGGATAGATAGGATAGATAGTAGGATAGAAAGGATAGAAAGAAAGAAAGAAAAAAGAAAGAAAGAAAGAAATAAAGAAAGAAAGACAGAAAGAAAGAAAGAAAGAACGAAAGAAAGAAAGAAAGAACGAAATAAATAAATAAATAAAAGAAAGAAAGAAAGAACGATAGATAGATAGATAGATAAGATAGATTAGATAGATTAGATAGATTAGATAGAGTAGATAGATTAGATAGATTAGATAGATTAGATAGATTAGATAGATTAGATAGATTAGATATATTGGATATATTGGATAGATAGAATAGATATGATAGATATAGATAGATATAGATAGAAAGATAGATAGATTAGATAGATAGATAAGATAGATACGATAGATCATATAGATAATATAGATAAGATAGATAAGATAGATAGGATAGATAGATAGGATAGATAGATAGATAGATAGATAGATAGATGGATAGATAGATAGGTAGATAGATTATATTAGATTAGATTAGGTTAGGTTAGATTAGATTAGATAGATTAGATAGGTTAGATAGATTAGATTAGATTAGATAAGGATAGATAAGGATAGAAAAGGATAGATAAGGATAGATAGATAGATAGATATTGATAGATAGATAGATAGATAGTTTGGTAGATACATAGATAGATAGACAGATAGACAGATAGATTGATAGATTGATAGATTAGATAGATAATACAGATAGATACTACATATAGATAGATTAGATTCGATTCGATTAGATTAGATTAGACTAAAAAAAATCAGGATAGATAAGATAGTTTAGGTAGATACGATGAGATATATAAGATAGATAAGATATATAAGATAGATAGATAGATATATAGATAGATAGATAGAAAGATAGAAAGATAGATAGATATAGAGATAAATAGATAGATAGATAGATAGATAGATAGAGAGATAGATAGATAGATAGATAGAGATATAGATAGATAGATAGATAGATAGTTAGATAGATAGATAGATAGACAGATAGATCGATAGATAGATAGATAGATACATAATTTCGGTAGATAGATAGATAGATAGATAGACAGATAGATAGATAGATATATGGATAGAGAAAGAGACAGATAGATCCTTAGATAGATAGATAGATAGTTAGATAGATAGATAGATAGACAGATAGATCGATAGATAGATATATAGATAGATCGATAGATAGATAGATAGATAGATAATATTGATAGATATATTGATTAGATTAGATTAGATTCGATTAGATTGGTTAAAATAAGGATAGATAGATAGATAGATAGATAGATCGATAGATAGATAGATAGGTAGGTAGATAGATAGATAGATACGGATAGATCGATAGATAGATAAATAGAGAGATAGTTAGATAGATAGATAGATAGATAGTTAGATAGATACATAGATAGACAGATAGATAGATAGACAGATAGATAGATAGAGAGAATCGTGGTCTCATTCGTTTCTTTATTGATTATCCGATATCACACCCATCCTAGATGGGATGATTGTGCCCAAAGTCCAAAACCTTCTTGGGACGGAGCCCGCAAACCAGCTGGCGCCACGAGTTGTGCCATGGAACATGGCACCAGGCATCCTATGCTTGGGGCCGTGACATGGCACAGGGCAACTTGACCCACATTGGGGGGGTGGTCATCAATCCATAGGGCCCTTCTAGGTTTCCAGAATTCCCAATGACTGGTGGGATGACCATAAACCACATTTCATGCTTTGACATATATATATATACCCATATGCCTCCATGTATGGTATATTTACCTACAAAACTGGGTCATTTATGGGGTAAATGTCGGTAAATGTTGGTAAATTTTCCATACATGGAACATATTGGATATATATATAGGAATATATTTGTTAGCAGCGGTCGTGGAAGATTCTATTATGATCTTGATGATGCAGTACTATCCTGCTAAAAGCACGCTCTTTTATACAGCTTTACGCATTTTTTTTGTGTGGCACCCTCTGGTAGTTTAGCATGATCTATGGAAACACGTACCAACTAAATAATTCGACAAGGGATAGAAAACAATACGTTAAGGTTCATGTTTCCTTTTGATTTTGTAGTGCTATCCTAATTTTCCATTTTCCCTGTTTCTTACTTTTTGTGTGGTATTTACAGCATCTAAAATCTCAAGATGTTAAAGCCCTTTACCGTACACCAGTTATAAGTCGGCTATAAGTTATAACCCCATTTATGGCATGTTAACCACAACTCCTAACTGACTTGTAACTGCTATTTCGGGCCATAACTGCAAGGTTCGCCCAAGAAAACCTAGGCCTGAAGCATTTTGCCTTTGCGGGTTGGGTCTGGCAGAAGAAGTTCGGACACTGGGAGAGGCGCCCGGTTCTGTGGAGTGAAACATCACGGGGTTGCAGGTGGATGTGTATGGGGAGAATATGGGAAAAATAGGGAATATTGTGGGAAACTTTGAGTCCAGGTCTTTGTGGGAGCGCAGTACAACCCCTCAAAATATCATTTAGATCATGTGAAAATTGCACTCCCAGGAGGTCCCGTTCTGGGAACTTTTGGGAATATGATGGGGCATTTTTTGGGAATATGATAGTTGGTAGATGGTATGTTCATCCCATTATAGTCCCATTATCCGCAATGCTTCATAGTTCATAGTTTAGTTGCCAATAGTTTTGCTGCCGGTATTTTTCATTCACAATATGTCACTGTTTCTGGAAGAGCATGGGAACATGTTGGGAATCAACGAACCTATCTAATGAATCTAATGTGAATGATTGGTGGTGGTTTCATTCTAATAATCAAATGGGAATGATGGGAATTATATTTACTGTGGGGGGGATGTTTGTGGGAATTATTTTTTGCTGGGAACTTCAATTCACTGGAGTATAAGACATCACCACCCTTTTGGAGGGGTGTAAGCAAGGGGAAAAACCCGAGGGGGACGGCTAGTTGTTTGTTAGACCCCCTACATCCAAAAACAATCACGTCCCCGTCCCCCTAGTTTTTTTTGAAGAAAGGGGTGACCTACTCAAAATGCAGATTGCAATTAGAACGTGCTTTGAAAAATAGATGTATGCTAACATATTTTTACTCCCCTCCTAGAAAGTACGTCTCAACTGTAGCTGCATTTAGGATACGTCCCCCTATCTTAAAAGGGTAAAGACTATAAAACTATTTGATGGGAATATCATGGGATACAACCAACAATGAAACTCTTTGAACAATATGGAGATGTTCAACCCCTACTATGGGATGATGATTCCCTGAGCCCCAGGATGACTTATGATCTAACCATGGAGACCAAGCCAGTTAGCACACGTGGACGCCAACGAAAAAAACACATGGGAGGTAGCAGTGAGCAGAATGACCATTGAAGATGAGAATGTAGCAGGTTATCTAATGAGATGCAAGTGTAGGTATTTCAGATCAATTCAGTATGTTTGTAAGCCCTAGGCCGCCTAGGCCCTAGAAACCATGATCCAAGCTGTCCATTTTCCATCCCATAAAGGGGGATGATCGCCATGGCGAAGCTCTCAGGAAAAGCAGCAGGAATGTGCAGTTCACGCTGAGGACGGTCCCCGTCTTTGTGGTTGGTCAACACAATGTTAAAGATCACCTTTGGAAGGTGACATGATAAGCAGAAAAGGTGGCTTTTGATGAAACACATATCAGGGACCGCTGGAATAAGATGGAATAAGTGATGCTAGTGCCACATCAGCGTTTCGAACAGCTCAGGACCCATCTGCAACCCCCAAGAGTTGAGACAGCCTACCAAAGAGGAATGAAGGATGAAAGGTGATTAAAAAGCCCTTAGTGAAGCCAAACATTGTTGGGGCGGGTACCCCATTATATTCCAGTCTATGTGCATTAATCTTGTGTTGATACCCCAATGTTGTCGGTCAAATCCCCATTCATAAACCATGTATGCCATCTTCCTCCAATTTACCCTCTGGTAATTTAACATATATAGCTATTGAAAATGGCCCATTTATATTTGATTTCTATACCTATTAAACATGGTTATTTTCCATGGTTATGTAAACGTTTACCAGGGGGTATGTATTCCATTGAAATCCAATCGCCTTAGCCAGGGCACATCGCCTTTAGGAGATGGTTCTACGCCATGGACACTGCTGTGCGATACTTTGCCTTCCTTGCGTGGTATGAAGCCTTGATGGAGGCGGATGGTTTCGGAGATCTAGCCACTGATTATGTTACGGTTTGCGAATTGGAACACATGTTTTTTTTTCATATATGTTTTTTTTGAAAAAGCCAACTCCATAGGGTTTCCAGGTAGTGTATAATTTATACATGTGTATATACATTAGTATGTGTTATCGACGTAAGAGGCCCGGTGTATGATTGACTTTTAATTCTCCCCGCTTTCTTAAAATCAAATTACGAGGACATGATCTCTGACCTGGTCAAGCCTTCAGGTCTCGATCTTGAGATGTGATAGATTATCAATACCAAGTTAGAAAAAACACCTTTAAAGTGGGATTCACCCAATGCCATAAACCCACCATTTGGTCCGATGGTGCTGACTTTTGGATGCTTTATGACATTGGTTTTATTACAGTACTATGGATGATATGGATGCAAAGCTCCTCCAGATCTATCCACAGTTTACCATGACGTTTGCCCAGCCAGGTGAAGTTGCAAAACTTCAGGTTCCAGTTGCTTGGGAAGAAGTCTGCCTTCCTGAAGGCGAAATGTGGGGCTTGTTGTGGCAAAGTATCTATGGAATTTAAAGACTGGTTTGAAGTGGTTTGCTGTAAATTACATGTATATCTAGTTTTCTATCTTTCTATCT
>Ga0126342_10010165_pt1 | contig 16830 bp, 11 predicted proteins | sample Cyp1metagenome_FD_92528 | JGI IMG/M metagenome (GOLD analysis project Ga0126342, IMG submission 92528) | Coral microbial communities from Lord Howe Island, Old Settlement Bay, Australia - Cyphastrea 1 metagenome | ecosystem: Host-associated > Invertebrates > Cnidaria > Coral ... | reverse complement strand
TGCTATGATGAGCCCTTACGAAAGGGTACGGATCAGGCACCTTACGTAAGCACTCGCGATCCATAGTACGGATCACCGCGGAGCGATCCATACCCGATTTTTGACTCGCACCCATATATATATGTGTGTATATATATATATATGTGTGTTGACCATAAGCACAACTACTGTACGTATGTTTCACATGTTCACAACCTACCACTATTTGAGACCACGCGTTGTATTGATGTTCAGTCTTGTCACTGCCATTTTGGGGTACCTGATTGTGTTGCCCCATACTCTTATGTTGGTGGCACCAGACTTATTCAACTGGTTATCGGTCAATCGCCCCAAAAACAGCAAAGTAACACAAAGTGTGTGTGTGTGCGCGCGTTTGTGTGTTTGAGTGTTTGTGTGGTCCATTTGGTACCCACTCAAAAGCAAAAATGTTTGAAACACGACATATGATAGCAATAGGCCGCAGGCCTGTATATTTGCCACATAAAAGAAGATAAGAAGCGCAAAAGAATTGGAAGCAAAGTGGGAAAAACATACTGTTTCTCAAAAGTGCGGTAAAACATTGGTAAACCCCGTGGTTTCCCTATGATAAATGACCTATTTTTGATGATCGTTGGGGTCACCCATGAAATGCCAGCCCCTTTCACTGTTCAGCACAGGAGGAGAGCCCTGATGATACGGTGGGTCTTCGAAGGATGTACTTTGGAAGCATTGCTTCAATGTTCAGTCCTTACTTAATCTTGGGGGGTTTCTGTATAAATGGGTATGGTCAAAACTTACTAATCATGTGGTAAGGGATGACCAGCAACCTTGAGGTTCACTGGGGGTACAGGGTTTTGACCCACATCCAAATGGAGGTCTTCATGGGATCCGAAAATCCACCCTCTGGTGTCATGAAAAATCGAAGTCACTGGGGGATTGTCCATTGCACGCCATGGCCGCCATGACACCGGAGGGTTAAAGAAAACGCATCCCCGCAACTAACATGAAGACCCTGCTATTTGATCGTCTTGGAAGACTACTTTCCTTCACAATCCTTCACGTGATGATTGGGATGATTGGACATATTCAATCCTCAGCTTTACTTGATGGGCGTTTTAAGATGGTTTTTGGATGTTTTTGGGACGACAATTCGTCAGAATGAGTCACCCAATCTTGAGAAACAGTCGCCTAACATGCTGCTGTTTGATTTCTGACGAATCTTGGATGAAGCTACGTCTACGCATCACATTCGAAATATTTCGAAATATTTGTAGAATACAAAGTCTCAAGAAAAATGGATCAGATACCATCATCACGTTGAAGATATGATAAATGATCATAAATGTATACTATGTATAGTACTATGTGCAGAGCATTTGCCTCATCTTTATGGATGCATTCGATTCGCCTCCGTGCGAATCGAAGCCCGGCAAATCGCCACCGTTTTTCCAGGCGCGGTTCTGCTGCAAGACACAGGTGCGATGTTCTGTCGAGTTCTTCATAAGTGGCTGGAAGGCTTCAATATGTGGATCAGTAATATGGTAAATGGCCCCCAAATGATTGGTTAATGGGATGTTTCATTCTTGAGTTGACCACACCCTTTTGTTTGGGCCCAGAAGCAATGTGCTTTGGTGCACCAAACTTGAGAGAGCTGTGATTTTGAGGCACCACCTTTCTGTTCGACCTTCTGCGCTGCGCAATACCAGTGGGGCCAGCAGAGAGGGTGCAGGTGCCATGGTTGACCAATGTCCATGCTGAGATGATCAAACAATCGACATCTTTTGGAGAGGCTCAAAGACCAGCCACAAAAATCCATGGAGAAAACAAGCCGTCCGGAACAGGCAAAGATGCGTCCACCGCGATCTTTGCTCGACCTCACCTGGATGGTTCTGGGCTCAGGATGGCTCAGGTACCATTGAGTTTTGTTGAAGAGTTCAGAAAACAGCAAACAAACAAGTCAACTCTCGCCGCAAACTTTGAGGCTCCAAGTGGTCCAAGAAGATGGAGGAGGAGGGAAAGCTGTTGTTTGATGTTTTGGACTTTTGAAATCTTTTGAATATCATTGGCAGATTCTTGGCGATTTGAGTATGACAGCCCAAAAGGAGGTAGCAGTCAAAAGAAGCATCCAATTTTTTGGCAGAGTTTGATCGAATTTTCGTAGCAGCTAGCAGCTCCAGGCTTTTAAACGCCATTTTGAAGACCAACTTGCAGCTTATCTCAAGAAGCACTTTCCAGACGTGTAGTCCTCAGATGCTCTATCTGCTTGACCAGGCCCTTCACCTGGTCGATCCATGGCAGAATTTGCTTGATAACATGAGTTGTTGGGATTTCATCAAGTTGAAGCCCATTCTTGTGGCTTTTCACATGGTTTTATGTATGGTTTTATGTATGGTATTTTTTGATGACAAATTCGATCAGTACATTCCCGAAATTCCTGCACCATTGGCCCAGTGGCTGTGCTTCAGGCAGGTACCAAGACAATCATCGAAGGGGACGAAGGTCGGGCCGAGAGATTTTTGGGGCCGCAGTTGTATGGCTGTGGAATGACTCCATCACTAGTTTGGCGGCTCAGGAATGGTTCCCGGATACATATCTATATATATAATACATCTATGATCATCTATGATTATGATGATATTTTACATATAATATATTGTTGATATATTATAATATAATCGAAGGAAGTTTAGAAGTACAAGAGAAGAGGAGAAGAAGAAGAAGAAGAAGATCAGAGAAGAGAAAGAGTCAGAGGAAAGAAGATGCAGGTGGCGAAAAGGTAGAATAGTCGCGAAAGACCGTGTTTTTCCAATGATTTGTGTCTCTGGAGGTCGAAAAGTAGGCTCGATAAAGCGGCGGGTGCGGAGCCATCTGGCCAGATGAGAGATAAAAAATTGCACGCCGTTGTGGCGCGAAGCACATTTCGAAGTCAAAAGTGTAAAAAACTGACGGTCTCAGACCACTTTTGGAGGTTGAGATGATGAAAAAGTTCACACAGTTGTGGTGCGAAGCACATTTCCAAGTCAAAATGTACAAAACACACCATTCTGGGAGCACTTTTGGAAGTTGAGATGATGAAAAAGTTGTGGCGCGAAGCACATTTCGAAGTCAAAAGTGTAAAAAACTGACGGTCTCAGACCACTTTTGGAAGTTGAGATGATGAACAAGTTCACACAGTTGTGGTGCGAAGCACATTTCCAAGTCAAAATGTACAAAGCACACCATTCTGGGAGCACTTCTGGAAGTTGAGATGATGAAAAAGTGCATGCCGTTGTGGCGCGAAGCACATTTCGGTCTCAGACCACTTTTGGAAGTTGAGATGTCGAAAAAGTGTATGCCGTTGTGGTGCAAAGCACATTTCCAACTCAAAATGTTAAAAGCACTACATGTTCGGACCACTTTTGGACGTTCACATGTCGTTTCGCGTGGCCGGCGCAAGGGATTCTGCACCTTGTCAAAAGTGAGCAAAACGTGAGGGTGTAGCAGTTTCAAAAGCATTGGCAGGTGTGGGACATTTGAAGAGGATCTGCAAAGATGCATTTCGCGTGGCAGGCGCAGTACAAGAGACATGTTCATCAGAGATGTTAGGAGGCCTGGGTGCTGATTTCCTGAGAAGGGTTGCATTTTGGAGCATCAGATCTTCAGTTTTGCGAAGATGATTTTGCGTGACAGGTGCAGCACGTCGTATGACCTGGCATCACTTTTTCGTGGCAGGCGCAGTACTTTAGAGACATGGACTGGAAAAATCGCAAAACGCATTGGCACGAGGCCGTCAACTCTGCACTCAACTTTCCATTTTTGAAGGAAGTCTCGCAGAATTGCTTTGCTTTTGATGTTGCCAAGCTCAAAAATTGAGGAAGTCTCGCAGAATTGCTTCGTTTCTGACGTTATCAAGTTCAAAAGCTGAGGAAGTCTCTCAGAATTGCTTCGTTTTCAAACTTGCAGAAAGACAGACAGACTGACAGATAGATAGGTAGATAGCTAGATAGATAGCTAGACAGATAGCTAGACAACTGCAACCGCAAATACAAAAACAAATATACTACGCTACAGTACGCTAACTACACTACACTACACTAATTACACTACACTACACTAATTACACTACACTACAATACACTACACTAATTACAGTACACTTCGCTCTTTTACACTACCCTACACTAATTACATTACACTACACCACACTACACCAGACTTCAACTACAACTACACTACACTACATTACACAACACTATGCTACACTAATTACACCACACTACAACTACAACTACAACAACTACTACCATTACAACTACCACTACAACACGACTACAACTTCAATTTCAACTACACTTCAACTACACTTCAACTACAACAACTACAGCTACAACTTCAACTACACTTCAACTACAAGTACAGCAACAACAACAACAACTACTACACCACAACTGCAACTACAACTGCGGCTACAACTACAACTAAAAACTTCAACCACGCTACGGCTACACTACAACTACAACTACACGACGACTACAGCTATCACTACACTACACTAGACTTCAACTACAGCTACAGCTACAACTAGCACGACACTACAACTACAACTACAACTACAACTGCAGTTACATCGCATTTCACTACACCACACTACATCCTGCAGTTGTGGGTGAGGTGACCAATGCAACCACTCCAAAAATCGCAGCCACCTTTCGGTCCATCAATGGATTCGCTCTGCCATCCATGCATCACAACAACTCACCTCTCCTATAGTGTCCTATCTTTGAAACTTCCGCCATCGCCTTGTGCGGCACTACTGGTACGTATATACGTCTATAAATATATATATATATATATGTATATTATATATATATGTATATTATATATATATATATATATATCTGTATAATTTTTATTTATATATGCATATATTATGTAAATATATATATATATGTATATATATATACATGTTTAAATTATATATATATATGTATTTATCATATATATGATACATACATAGAAACCACCAACCAGAATCTCTCGACACCTGCATTTGAAATCCAATTCTCATGTCTCAAAATTGGGAAGTCCTGAAAGCAACCCCAAAATTAAGAGTGAATTCCTAACTCGAATCGGGGTAAATCAGGTCTACAACATGTTTTAGGTAAATTCAATTGTTTTTGGTAGATACATCCACAGTTAGGTGCGTTAATCTCTTCAAAATAATACTAAATTCTACCTAAAAGTAAGAGATGTCTAGATATGTTAGATGTGCAAATCACGAAGAATAGTGCCTAATCCGACCTAAAATCGCCACATCAAAAATCCGAACACTTCTCGACCACCAGGCCAAACTGACCACAAGGTCGAGTCAAACCTGGTGTTTTGCCTCAAATCTCGGGGACGTTTTCACCGGCCAATTGAGAGACGAAAATCCCAGAAGTCCCAAGATTTTTCCAGATGTTGAGTTGAATTTTAGTGACAATGAGTGAATGTTGTGTTATGAGATGATTTTTCTGTTGGGTTTAAAAAATTTAGTGATGAGTTGAATGTTGATGTTGACGTGGTGTTTGATGATTTTTAGAGCTTCAGTTTCAACACTTGGGATGTTCAACAGCCCAAGGCTAGCGCCTTCGGGGTGCGGCCCAGTGATGTTGTCGGTTCCTCGGGGAGATGGAGACCACAGAGTTTGAAGCAAATTCTCGGCAAAATTTGATTTAGTCCTCCAAGAATTTGATGTTTACATGAATTTGTTTCAATTTTGTACCAGAAATGTTTTGAGTATATTACTGTACACTACCGTACTGAATTTTGAACCATACTCAGTATTGTCAGGATCGTACGGTATTGTGAATGAAATGAAGATAGATAGCGGGCGGGAATGCCTCCCAAAATGCCGTATCCTCTTTGCCCTTGCACCTTGATCAGCACTGTAGGATTGAAAGACTGGCAGAATGTGGCGGTCACAAGAACCGTGGCTGGAATCTCAGTGCAACCTAACCGCAGATGTCGTACGGGCTCCCTCGAGCTGGGTGTTTATAACTGGCGGATGTACTGTATCGCTGAGGTTATGTGGCGAGCGTCAGCCATCAATTGGACGAGCGTCAAAACGATCTCGTTTCACAATTGATTGCTGTACAGAAGGCTCCAAAGATAGGCCGGGGCGGACTAAACGAACCCAAAAGATATGGGCCGTATATTGGCCGTATGTAGGTGTAAAACCGGCAATTGTTGCTGTATCATGCTGTATCCAAACTAAACTAGGCATTTAATTCTCATTTAATTAATCAAATGGTGGTGATTCGATCATATCTAGTCCAAATAGCCCCGAAACAAAGCAGGCAGGGAGGCCGAACAGTTGAATTTAGGAAAACAAAAAAACCGCCAATGATTAGTTGGTGGCTCCAGCAGTTGTTCAATAGTGTTCATTCCGATTTTTGGATGACGACCCCAGTTGACTTCAGTTGACCAGATTTTTTTAGATTTTTCAGGGGATGATTTGCACCAATTCTCCTGTGTTTGTCAATAGGCTATCCAAAAATCTAGTGCTTGATCATAATTTTACATATTAAGATGGCCGTATAATGCCGTATATACATACATATAGAATCATATAGATAGATTATATATATACGTAGATATGTAGATATATATATATATGTGAGCTATACTATGAGTGAAATCTGCCATTTCACAAACGGAGAAACCCAAATAGAATATTTGGTTGATGGTATCCTATTAGGATAGTGTATGTATCCCATTCTATCCCAGTACTTTCTATTACATTCCATTTATGTCCCAGTGTTATGGCCCATTCTAGCCTATGACATCCCATTGTCCCCCACATCAAATGGTTCCTTTCATACCCCTCCCATTTGTATCCATTGGTGTTGCGTGACAGCCCCTATCCTCACGCCAGGGCCTGTTTGCCAATGCTCCACAGTTACAGGTCTTTGGCATCTGCCGGTGTTGGCAGGACGACTGGATTCAGATCTGTCTGAGAATGGGGGATACCCATAAATTGTCATTTTCACGGAAAGGGAGATGCTTCGCCGGCGGATTGGAGGTGCTCCCATGTGCTCCCTATGTTCGGACAAACGTTAATTTGACTGTGAGAGGTTGGTACAGATTGGTGATCAACAAATTCGAAAAAGTAGCTCGATCTAATGTTAGCAAAGCAATAGTAAGCCATCCCCGATTTTACCATAAATGGGGGGTATAAACCATCAAAATGTGGTGGTTGATGATTGCTTTATTAACATTGCTCTGCTGCGGCTACATGCCACATTTCGCTCCATTATTTAAAAAAAACATGATTTACCAACTAAAATGGTGAGTTTCCATAGCTATGGAGCTATGCCACCAAAGCGCTGCATCGGTGCTTCCAGGATCTTTGCCGAGAGACCTGATCTTCCAAGCCTTGCAAGGTGTGAAGCTCAATGCCTATGTCAACACGCCCCCAATAGGGGTTTCCCTAAATTGGTGGTACCCCAAATGGATGGCTTATAAATGAATGATTAAGGGGTACGCCCATTTCAGGAAACCTCCAAATCTCTGGTAATAATGGGGATATTAAGCTTCAGCAAAGAGTACTGTATATGAATCAGCAATTGGGAACCAGCAATTGGGGCAAGATATACAGTAACCAATAAAGAGGGAGTTAGGTCTGTCCAAAACCGGAGGGAAAGTCATTCACTTCACGGCTTATTTCAGCAGGTGCAGGGCCTCTTTTTCGGGCGAACTAAGACTAGGACTCCATGCCTTCTGTCACTGGAACCAAGTCTCATAGACACTAAACACTGAATAAGATGATTATTAGACGCTTATGTCTTCTGTTGGTGTTTGATACCGCAATTGCTGGTTTATATATCCATTGCTAAAGGTTAGTATCCCCATTCTTGCTGGTCACCGCTATCCGCTATTCTTAATTAATGATTAATGTCTTTAATTTTTGATGCTTAAATCCCCGTTGTTGAAACTAACAGAATATTTTTGATGGTAACATATTTCGCCGAGGCCAATTTGGTTGACGTCCCCACCATGAAGAAGGACCAGCGCTAACCGGCCGGCGCGGTGTCTACCACTGGCGCGGCGTGAAACGCTGAAACGGGTTTGGATCACCCTGGGCACCGGGTCACAGTCGTTTTCATAAGCCAACCTTTGGCAAAACATACAATATGTTCAATAAAAAAATATATCAAGAAAAATATCTATATATAATTACTCAAATATATATATACGGTAACTACATTGGAAGTAGTATAAAATGCCAATTCATATATTTAAATGTATTTAAATGTAGTTGCGATACGTTTAAATAAATTGGATTCCGTATGTTTAAATGATCAGGCGGACTAAGGAAAACCTTCCCGGAGGTAGTCTAAAATACCTACTCGTATATTTTAAAACCCATATATCTAAATATAGTTATCATGCTTAAAGAACCGATATGCTATATTTCCCAGGAATTATCAAAAATATTCCCCAGGAATTAAAAATCTTTATCAAAACAAAATAGCCTAAGGAATCCCCCTTAAAAATTGAAATTATCGAAATTAATAAAAATAAATAAATTCTAAATAAATATATATATATTTATAGAAAAACTTGTATATTATTATATATTAGTAAAATTTGGAAAACAAAAATGTATATATATATATATATTTAAATATTGATTTTAAAAAATAAATAAATAAATTTTGAAAATATTTAATATAATATCTTAATTCAAAAATTATATGGACTAGATTTTTATAAAATATTCGGGAATATAATTATGTATATATATAATTATATATATGTATGATTATTTAAATAGTTATATATTTATTTTTAATTGTATATATATATATTATATATGTATTATATATTTATTTGTTATTTGTTTAAGATTTAAAATTTGATATGATATAAATGAAATTTTATGAATATAATATGTTATATATATTGGTATTTTTTTAATATTTTTTTTGGGATATTTATGTATATAATTAGGCGGATATATTATATAAATATGTTTTATATATAATATAAATAAATATTGAAATTATATTAATATATTTTTTTAAATTTGTATAAAATATATAATCTTTATATTAAAATAATTATTATAAAATATTTAGGGAAATTATATTTTAAATATTATCTAAAAATAATTTTAAATATTTTTAGATAAAATATGATAAAATGATGGTTATTTTTTTTAAATTAATTTATTTATTTTCAAAAATATATTAGATTGAATTATAATCAAATTATTGTATATGATTTGATTATAGGATATTGATCGGAATATTATAGGAAAATATGATAAATTTAATTAAATAATATATATATATTTAAATTATTATAAAAAATAAAAAAAATAATAATTAAAAAATATATATAATTTTAGGAAATATATTTTTTATATTTGTATTGAGAAATAATAAATATATAATATTTAAATATTAAAATTTTTAATAATAATTTGATATAAAATTTAATTATATTTATTATATTTAATTTATTTTTTAAAATTATGTAAATAAATATTATATTAATTTTATTTAAGAAAATATTGTTAATATTATAATATAATTATTAATTAATAAATATTTTTATAAAAATTAATATTCGAAAGGAGGGGAAAAATAATGGAATATATTAATGATTAATATAATTTTGGATGTATAGAATATTTTTTGTATATATATGGGATTTGATTATTTAATATTATTTTTTTAATTTTTAAAAATATAAATATTATAAAATAAATTTGGAATAGGAAAATCCGAATTTTAAAATAATATTTTAATTATAAAAAAAATATTAATAATTATTTTTATAATTTTAATTTGGATAAAAATAAATTTATAATAATAAATTTTGATTTTATAATTAAAGATGTTGATTATAAATTAAATATATTTGTTCGATTCTTGATTATTATTTTTTTCGTATTTTTGATTCTAAATTAAATAATTTTATTATATATTTTGTTGTTTTTTTATTTGTATCTGATTAATAGCTAGGATTACTATTGTGATAATTTTTTTCTAAATTATTTTGAAATTTATATATTGTTTGGAGGGTTCGCTTTTGTGGCAAAAGAAAATTGGGAGAACACTTTTTTTTGAAAAAAAAATTAATTGTTAAGAGGTAATTTTTTTTTAAAAACATTGTAATTTAATTAAATTTTTGTTCATCTCTCCATCTGAATTTGTAAATGTATCTTTATTTGATTAAATTTGTTTATTGGACTTACTATTGCAGTAAGTTGTGCCAAAGCAGCCCCTGGAAGCCTAGAAGAAAAGCAAGCCTTTTCCAAAATTGCCAAATTCAAATTCCAAGCCTTTCCCAAAGGAATTAATTCCTTTTTAACCCTTATTATAAAAACAATTTTTCCACAATTTCCCAAGGCCCTAGACCAGGAGAGATTCCATTTCATTTTAGTAGATTTATTTGCTGGATTTATTATTGTAGTAAGTTGTGGAGTAAGTTGAGCCAGAGCAGTCCCTGGAAGCCCAGAAGACAAGCAAACCTTTTCCAAAGGCAATTGCCAAATTCAAATTCCAAGCCTTTTCCAAAGGAACCAATCCCTTATTAAACCCTTATTAAAGAACAGCTTTTCCATAATTTCCCAAGGCCCTGGACCAGGAGAGGCTCCATTTCATTTTAATAGGTTTGTTTAATGGGTTCATTATTATAATAAGCTCTGTCAGAGCATTTCCTAGAAACCCAGAAGAAAAGCAAGCCTTTTCCAAAGGCAATTGCCAAATTCAAATTCCAAGCCTTTCCCAAAGGAATCAATCCCTTATTAAACCCTTACTACAAATACTACAAATACTACAAGTACTACAAGTACTACAAATATTACAAATGCTACAGGTACTACAAATACTACAAGTATTACAAGTACTACAAATACTACAAGTACTATAAGTACTACAAATACTACAAATACTACAAATACTACAAGTACTACAAGTACTACAAGTACTACAAGTACTACAAATACTACAAGAAGTACTACAAGTACTACATATACTATAAGTACTACAAGTACTACAAATACTACAAATATTACATATACTACAAGTACTACAAGTACTACAAGCACTACAAGTACTACAAGTACTACAAGTACTGCAAGTACTACAAGTACTATAAATATTACAAGTACTACAAATACTACAAAAACTACAAATATTATAAGTATTTTAAATACTACAAATACTACAAATACTACAAGTACTACAAGTACTACAAATACTACAAGTACTACAAGTACTACAAATATATCAAATACTACAAATACTACAAGTACTACAAGTACTACAAGTACTACAAATACTACAAATACTACAAGTACTACAAATATATCAAATACTATAAGTACTACAAGTACTACAAGTACTACATGTACTACAAGTACTACAAGTACTACAAATACTACAAGTACTACAAGTACTACAAATACTACAAATACTACAAGTACTACAAATACTACATGTACTACTAGTACTACAGGTACTACAAGTACTACAAATATTACAAATACTACAAGTATTACAAATACTACAAATACCACAATTTCATCGGGAAAAAAAATAATAGCAATTAGATTTCAATTGTAGCCAATTGAAATCCTTATTTAATTGAGGATATATTTTTCTTTTGGGAAGAAAATTTTTGATTTTCTATTTTAAAGAAAGTTCAGATATAATTTAGGGGAAGGGGGGGCCACATACTAATCAGGAACCAATATTATCAAAATTCATATTTATATGCGAAATAGTTTGGGCTCTAGATATGTTTCCTTATTTTTGTGTGGGATCCTTATTCTTATTTATATATTTCCATTATCGTTCCGCATTATTGCCGCCGCCTCCCGCCGCCTTCCGCCGTTCCTTCCTCACGCGCAATTTACTCAAACAGAACGTACTCACGCACAACTTACTCACACACAACTTGTCCACACACAACTTGTTCACTAGGCAGATGCGGCACGCTTAAGAATAATGACATATGTTTTGCGTGGCAAGGCGCGGCATTTATAGTGCTGGGCTGGCTCTGGCGGGGCGGTTGGGTCCCGTTTAGCACCGTTGTCGCCGCGGTTGTTTGCGTGACCGGCATGGCTCTTGGTGATATCGCCCTTCATTTTGTGTGATAGGTGTGGCATTTGACGATATCGACGCGCGGCAGGCGTGGCATACGCGGCAATCGTGGCAGGTGCGGGACGTGCGGCAGGTGCGGCAGGTATGGCAAGTGTGTTAAGTGTGGCAGGGGTGGTAGGCGTGGCAAGTATGGTAGGCATAGGGAATTTTTTTTGGATGCAATTTTGAAGAGCAGCTTTGGGGAAAGGAATTTTGGGAAGCCGCTTTCGGAAACAACTTTCGGGGACAGGCTTAGCAGCTGTTCGGAGCAGCTTTCGACAATTAACAAGTTTGGGGAACGGTTTTGGGGAACAGCTTTGTGGAGCAGGTTTGGAAACCAACTTTGGGGAGCCGGAGCAGCTTTGAACAGCAGCTGAATGGGGACCACCTTTGGGGAGTAGCTTTAGAACGCAATTTTGGGGAGCAGCTTTCGGGAGCCACTTTGGAGAATAGCTTTGGGGAACCCTTTGGGAAACAGGTTTGAAGCATAGGAGATTTGGCTCAACCGCTTTGCAGAGGCATTTTGGGAACAGCTTTAGGAAGCAGCTTCAGGGAACCACTTCAGGGAGCAGAATTAACAATTTTCCGGAACAATTTTAAGGAACAATTATTTTGAAGAACAGCAGCTTTGGGAAGCAGCTTTGGGAAGCAGCTTTTGGGGGTACCTTTACAAACCACTTCGGGGAGCAGCTCTCAGCAGCTTTCGGGTGCTATTTTGGGGTATAGATTTGAAGAATCGCAATTTTGGGACAATAGCTTTAGACAGCAGCTCTAGGGGACAATTTTGGGAAATAATTTCGGGGAACAACTTTGGGAAACCACAATTTTCCGGAATAATTTTAAGAAATATTTGTTTTGAAATTTAGGAACCAGCTTTAGGACTGTGAAAAGCAGCTCTCTGGGACAGCTTTGGGGCTGTGGAGAGCAGCTCTGGGGCAGCTTCAGGGATCAACTTTCGGGAACAATTTTAGGGAACAACTTTACGAACATCTTTTTGGAGCAATTGTGGGGTACAGCTATGCGGAGCAATTTTCGATAACGTCTTTTAGAAATAGTGTTCGGGATGTAATTTTAGGAAATCGTTTTGGGAATTAAATTTAGATAATAATTGTGGGGAATATTTAGATATATGTGAAAATTTGTAAATTTCCGATTAATATTATCGATTATGTATATTTATATTTTTTTTCTTTTTTTTTTTTCTCAGCCATAGTTTCATGCCAGTATTAGCATATAAGTAAAATCGTGGGTATGCGGAAACGATCGGTTTTCAAAATTGGCGGCTACGTACACTATTTAATAATTCTTAGTTTTGTTAGGCGGTGTTTTCAAACCTTCCTTTCCCTAAAGCGTTTTCCCACGCGTATTTATTAGAGTATTACATCCATTATTATCTAGGACCACCTACTCTTCTTTCTTAATAAAATTAAAATTATATTTTTCCTAATTTTATAATAAATTACATAATTTTAGTATAATTTAAAATTTTATAATATTATATTTTGTTAAATATATTAATTAATAATATTTTTTAAAAATTATATTTTTCTTTAAATCCCTATCGGTATATAAATTAGTTTATTAATCCGCCTCAAATTTAGAAATTAAAATATATAATAAATAATTATTTTTATATAATATAAATATTAATTTATTATATTAAATTAATAATATTATTTAGAATTATATTTATTTTTCAAAAATAAATTTTTAATATATTAATTTTTATTATTATCATAATTCCCCGTTAGTGGAAATAGCGGTCCCTATTATAATATATTATAATTATAAAATAAATAAAATATAGAAATTTCAAAAATTTATATGTTCCAGATTATTAAATATATTTATATAAAATTATATGAACATCAAATAATTTATAAATATTAATATTACCTTTGAATATTATATTTTACCAATTCAGAGCGGCACACGATTTGCATGCAAAATTCATGCAATATTTTTCTCAGCCTGTCAAATCGTCAAGAATAGGAAACCGATTAACATCGATTTTCATGATAGTGAAAATTCCGATCTGAACATCTTGTATCATTTTGTCAGGGTCTCAATATGTTGCCACTAAACAAGATCAAGAAACCAGAAAGACATGACCGTTCAAGGGATCGAGATGGAGGAGATGAACATCCAGCTGACAACCAGCCAACTTTTGGTGTAGGCTTCGACGATGAATTGACACATACCATATAAATTTAGAATAATGTGGATTCATCTCGGACATGTTAGATGTGGTGCATCACCCTTCGATACCTTCATATATAAACAATACCTTTGCAAATAGTTGTTGATTTGGTTGCTGTACCTTCCGAAATCTCCGCGACATCTCAAGTAACCCACCAAAAATGCGCGTGACCAAATTCGTGGAGTTACTTAAGGGGACCATAGAAAGCTGAAACATATTCTGATTCGACATCCCAGTTTTGGTAGACTTCCCAATAAGAATTTTCAAACCAATCATCGACTTAGCACAGGAAGTGGTTCTGGAAATGGGTACCTGCAAAATTCAGCCAGGAACATCAGTTTTTCATACTTTTCCCCATGTGAATGTCTCTTATATTGGGCTGAAATCCCTCATGCTATCAGTGCGCAGAAAAACATGTCAGCTCCACTGGATTCACTTGAGATGCTGGCAGACCCAGAGGCATCTGCCTTAGCAGATATGATCGGATCAGTGGGGACACGATGCATCGAAGGAAATTGCAGACCGCACAAAACTGGAGTGTACAGGTGAACGTCCTTCTCAAGATGCCTCATCACCATCTTGTGTAAATTTGTCATATTTCATACGTGGTTCAGCATGTACATATCAAAAGCAAAAGTGAGGAGTCCGAACAGTGCAACTGATAATGTACAATAGCAAAATTGATTTCTAATGACGTGTCCATATCCAATGACATAATATATATATGCGTATATATATATATATACACAGTATATGTGTATATATATATGTAAATATATATATATATGTATATATATATGTGTATATATATGTATATATATATATATGTGTATATATATATATGCGTATATATATATACATATTTCCCATGATATTCATCCATCTTCACTTTCCCTGGCCATATCTTCCTATCTTCCGAGGTAGGTCACCACCTCCATCAACTTCTCATGCAGTTGAAGCAATGCTTCCTCACCTGGATGCCCCAACGTGCTGAGACCTCCACCATTTATATCCTGGTCACAAATTGAACCTAAAATCCACTGGCATCAGGTTGGTATCTTTAAAATCCATAGTTTATGGATATCAATTGGTATATCAACTGGAGCTATTAAAATGCATGTCTCAAAGCGACTTCAAGCCAACCAAAGGCAATAAAATGCAATAAGTTCACTACAGTTTCTGGTTTGGTTTTGGCCGATGACCAAAGTGTCCACATTGTGTTCATGCACGATTGCATCAGCAGTGCTGCTCCTTTATAGATATAATATAGATATAATATAGATATAATATAGATATAATATAGATATAATATAGTATAGATATAATATAGATATAATATAGATGTCTATATATATATATATATTCATTTTGGATCCTCATCCCAAATAAACGGCAAGATAGACAAATGTGGAAGTAATGCCCAAATTTTTGTATAACCCCAATATCCCTGTGACTGATAGTTCATGCCCCCCACTACTTCTGTTTACTCTCCCAAGGTTTGATGCTTAAGTCACGCAACCTTGACGCTTAATTCTCCCATCCCCAACCAACCTATTAAACCACTTTTATTCTGTACTGATATGAAGTTAAAGACGCATCGTATCCCAAATAACGTCAATATCCCAAGCTGCACGTCATGTTCTCCTAAAATTCAGTAAAAGAAAACAAACAATTCCTTTAGTTACTCCATATATTTGTTCCATAAAATGTGCATCAAATATATATATATATCAAAGTCACATGATTTTCGCTTCATTTTCCCACAAGATTCCCTTTAAACTGTAAACTCTAAGAATTGCCCATAAATCTCCCATCAACATCCAAAACAAAACAATATATTCTCAATCAAAAAATATCTATTTCTCCATCCAACACTCCCATCTTTCCACCTTTTTCCCTACGTTTTCCGACCTTCAGTGAGATCCACATCGACGTCCTCGTCCCACATGGCTAACGCCGGCATCCAGGCTTGGATCATCTGCAGTTCCGAGATCAGCTCTGAACAGCTTGGCTCCTCAGGTGAAAAAAAATGGGTGACGATCAACAGGTTTTCTCTTAACCATAGTATTATGTCATATACTAAGGTTAGCTATATATATCACTAGGTTATATGTTTACTAATAATAAGTCATTATATATATATATATATATATTTATTTAAAAGTAGGTTATATATACACAATAGTTTAATTACTACAACTATAGTTAATAATCGTGATATAGTTATATAGTAATCAATATAGTTTATAGTTAATAGAGAATGATACTATAGTTAATCAAATGTTTGAACGTTTGTCAACTATGGCTCATAATCATGAAATGATTATGTAAGAATTAATGGTTTATAGTTGATAGCTGTTAATAGTTACTAAAGCATAGAGAGCAATGAAAATGTCATCCCCATTAACTCTTAACTTGAGAGGGGGAACACAAAAGGTAGGTAAGCAAGAAAGGAACCGAAGAAAAAATGAAGGGGAGAGGGGAGGGAAAAATACATAAAGTGGAGTCTGGTAAAAGCGACGCGGCCATTTTCTT
>Ga0126342_10010164_pt1 | contig 16830 bp, 17 predicted proteins | sample Cyp1metagenome_FD_92528 | JGI IMG/M metagenome (GOLD analysis project Ga0126342, IMG submission 92528) | Coral microbial communities from Lord Howe Island, Old Settlement Bay, Australia - Cyphastrea 1 metagenome | ecosystem: Host-associated > Invertebrates > Cnidaria > Coral ... | reverse complement strand
ATGTCCTTTTGGTAAAAATAGAGGGGCCGGTTTGGTATACCATCTATCATCATTTACCTGTTGTTAAAGGGGTAAACAAACCCCTCTATTAATCAACCAACCAATGGGAAAAGGACATCTATGCACATCATATACGCACAGAAATAAGGCGAAATGAGATGAACATTTTGTGTATTTGCATGCATTTGCATATAGATGTGGACACATGTTGTTTTCTTGCTTTTGGGACTCCCCTTACAGAAATCAGTTTCCCAATCTGTTTTCACTCATGGCAACGGAACAGCTGGGGGATCCCGTGAGAAGGACCCAAAGGCACCTGGTAAGCATGCGCTGCCTTTTTGGAACGGTGGAAAGCTTGACCGCTGGGAAGTTTTAACAATCATACCCCTTTCTAACCAAGTGCCACACAAATTGTTGACTCACAGGGGGTCACAGGCGCAGCCCTTTGATCATGCTTGTCAATTGGGATCCTCCTATGGTGTGCCCCAAGAGAATGGGGGGGCTGGAGCAAATCCGCAGGATTTCTGAAATAAAATGGGGTCAGACCCCAGCATTTTATCTTTTGAGGGGCCTAACCCATAAAGTTAACTGACAGCTGATGGGTTATCAAACAGGATGGAGATGTCACCCACGACGGTCTCCTGAAGCGACTCTCCTGAAGCTCTGATTAGGCTAATTCCTAACTATTAGGTGATTTTACTTTGGAAGGTGTTCTATCTATCAGTTAGTTAAATGAACAATCTACATTTGTTCAGATTGTTTCTTTGAAGTGCATATTTGTTTATTAACAACCTCAAACACGTTCAACATTTAGTGGATATAATGGCAAACGAAAGTTCAAAGATGATTAAAACTTAAAACAATTCAAATAAGAAAGCAAGATCAACCCAGAGAAAAAAATGCCGGGGGCCCATGTCCAACAGTTGCCAGGTGGGGGGGCCTGACGTCATATTCTCTTAGTACCTGTCCAGTGTGTCTTGCTTGGATTATCCTATCTTACCTTATGCCCAATTATTTTATCTACATTTTGTTCTTAGGCCCCTGCATGTTTTTTTTTTAGGGGTCCCACCCCTTCCCCTGGCACCACAAGGGGATAATTGGGGCATATGCCACCACCATTTATACGGGAGATCTTTGTCCGCATGGTGGTGTCTGTTTCTGTCCATTGCTGGGGTGTGGTTTAATCCCTATAAGGTAACTAAACCATACTAAACCCACTGAAATGGATTCCTACTGGCGTTGGAAATGGCGTCAGGTTGGCCCTGATTATGAATGCCTTTGCTCAGCTTCAGTACGTCCAGAAGGATTTATTGGATTTGCTGAGCCAGGACCCGGACCGGCGCTGAACCAAGGATATGAAAAAATGAGGCCAACTGACTTTGATTGTTTTTTTTGGGGGTGAACAAAAAAGCAACACAAACCACGACATGTACTAGTTTTGATACCAGTTGGATGTTCTTTTCACACCTGAAAGGAAACAATGGTTGTTTTTTGTTTTTGAACCACTGGGTGGTTTGTTGTTAGGTTTGTCACGTTGCATAACTTCAGGCACCCCCCCAGATTCTTTCAGTTGGAGGGTCAGGTTTATCAGTAGTTTTCTATCACCAAAGATAAGATCGGGATTTTGGTTATCAAACCAAAATTGAACTCCCCACAAGCATTTCCATGGATGCCTTTGCCAACCTTACATTATGTAGCCTTACATGCTTACCAGAAGGCCAATCGCCAATGATAAATTCGAGTTGCAACTGAAAATCGTGATCATACTTAGCAACCCCACTGACGATGTCTAATTGATTGTGTATAGATAGATGCATGATGATGCATGACTATATACCCACAATATACCACAATTGTTACATGCAGATACATATATGTCAAAGTATATTTGAAGCAAGAACATGTAAACATATCGATGGTGTCTGTCTTGTGTCCCGAATTGGATGTGCAAGCACGTACACCCTTGTTTTGCACACAGATGTCCTCATATGATCCAATATGTACATCTGCCTACCAACACTTTTTCTCTCCAAAACCACGACTCCATCTTCGCTTAACACAGCCATCTTGCATGAGTTATATATCAACCGGACGGGCGGTTTGCAGATGACATCAGATGACTCAGGAGCTGCTGCTGAACCAGGAAAAGCTGACAAAGTTCAGTCCCATTCAATTGGCCATGGTTTTGAATGCCATTGCCAGGCCGGTGGAATTGTCGTGACGATGCTGCAAAACCATGAGAAGTGGAATATATGAATTGAATTGAAATGAAAGCGAAAGATGTTTCATTTGAACACATCTTAAATCGAATGAAGTGGATTGATTGAAATGATATTGCGCACGATGTCTTGCAGTGCGATGCAATGGACTTGGTCAGAGAAAGGCTTCAATCAACCCAGCCCCATGATGGTCAATGCTGGCTGCATTCATGTTTGGGAAACCCTTACTGTACATCACGTCTTAGTGAATACCTTTACAATGAATGGAAAGTAAAGATCTAATTCGAGCTTCAAGATTGGTTCATACTATGGACCCTGTTGGTGCAATTTCTGATAATGTATGCAGATTAACGACGAGAACGAAGCACATTGGAAGCCATCCTGCTAGATGTCATTTTCCCACTGGTTCGGTCATAGAGGGGTAATCCCCACGTTTCACGACCAATAATATTGTAATAGGATCCCTTTCATAGTAACCCTCATAAAGTCTATCAACCTGGGTGAAGTTATTCAGGTATACTCAGGTCCATTCATGAAATCATAACCAAACATGTTTATATAAAAGTATCTAAGATTTTATAACATTCGGATTTGTCATGTTATAAAACCAGCCTTTCGGAATTATTTCTTTATAAACCCAAACCAGAGAGGTTTGTCATTGCCACCCTGGTGGTCTGCCTTAGATCATCTCAATGGACTTTCCTTCAAACAAAAATGGAACCATTGGCGAATGTTAGTGATATATCCCATTCATATTCCATATCCCACTATATGTTTCTATTTAAATACATTTAAATCCTATATATATATACATATTAGTTTAAAAACCATCTTCCCTATAAATTCCTCTAGTGATTTGTTTCAGAAAGGATATATTTGTGGCCATCCATTTGGGAGGTTGCAACTGCACGAACCGAAGCTGGTGGAGTTGTTAGCTTCGGCTGTGCGCAGCGGCGCGCACGTTCGGAAGCCCGAGATTTGGGGCGAGATCTGGGAGTACATAGGATGATAGTAGGATGATAGTGTTATTGTTTACCATCTGGCTTAACTATGGTTTATGATAGATATAACTATAGTTAATGGGAAAATGATGATCATATATTATACCATCTGGTATTGACTGTTATTGGTTTACCATCTATTGGAAAATCACCATTTTCAATGGGTAAATATCCATGAAAATCGTGGTTAATATATCATAATATATCTATAGTCTAGTGATTAATAAGGGGAATACATATGGTTTACCATCTGGTTATTTAACATAGCCATGGAAAATCACCATTTTTAATAGGTAAACAGTCTATAAATGGGCCATTTCCCATGGCTATGTTAAATAACCAGAGGGTATTATTATTGTTATTATTATTAGCATTTATTAGCATAATAACCTACTATCATCCTACTAATCGTAATGAGATAATAATGGGATGATACTGGGATAATTATAAACAATCTAATGGGATTTATTGTGGGATAATAATGGGATAATAACATGTAATGGGATGATTTTTATAAACAATCCCATCCCCCTAGTATTGAAGATCCCCATTCTATGGCATTCTATGGTCCCAAATATGTGTAAATCTCCTACAAAAACCATGCTTACTTTAGGGGGGTGTTTGAGATTAGGGGGATGGGATTGAGCCATATTGAGCCATCTTGAGCCTGGCTTCATCAAAATGTTAGAGACTCATCTATAGAAGGTGATACCCTTTGGTTATGACTAACAGTTCGCCATGGTATAGATGGCCCATAGAAATAGATGGTTTACCTGTTAAAAATGGTGATTTTCCATGGCGAACTGTTAGTCATAACCAGAGGGTTGAATTATGTGATATCTACCACAAAGCATCGAAATCACCACGGCCACACCATGTTTTTTTTGCGCCCCAACAACGCCATCGCGCACTTTGCTGCGACGGCGAAGGCTTTGGACCCCCAGGCCTTCTGTTTGGTGGCCAATGCTTCTGCCAAGCTTCAGACCCTCGGTTGAAGACTGAAGTTCTGAAGGGGACCCCTAGTTAGTTATAGGTTTACAATGGTTTATAATCCCACCTAACTATAGGTATATCCCGTATAAACCCAGCAGTTCACCTAGTTAAAAGTCAACTTAGCTAACTATGGGCTCCTTCCCTGTAGCCATTATAGATTTATAGGGTATGAACATCCATGTGGTATTTGAAAATCCAAGTGATCATTGAAAGGATTCCCAAGTGCATTACCATGCTTTTTGGCCGGTATTAGTATAGATAGTCACGTAATGATGATTGCTGGTGAAAGGGTCAAGATCGGTGGGTGCTGCAAGATGTTGATAAATACGTCGATCATATTGCCATAAATGGGAACAATTTCCTCACCATGTTTGTTTCTCTGCAGGGTATCTAAGATTGGCCATGATATGCCATGATTATATGGACCCCCAATTGCTGTTTATTTTTTCTTGCTGTTATATGCTCACCGTCATTGGACCTCTACCTGCTGCGTTTTTTTTTGAAGGTGCCGTGAATTGCCAAGCCGTGGTCAAATCTTAAATGGCTGTGTTGATGGGGACATGCTGATTAACCATGAACCAACAATCATCAAATTTTGGGGTACGTTGCTTACGCCCCATATGGGGGTGGGTCAAAACCTATTATTATCAATTCTAATGGGATGAACATCCATTTACCAGCTATTTTGGGGTTCACTAGGTGCCAGGGTTTTGACCAATAGCCATATGTTTCTGTGGTATACACCCTGCCATGGGATCCCTATCTACGCAGGTTTGTCTGAAGATATGATATCCCAAAATCCCACCGTTGATCATTATTACCACCATTAAAGTTGCTGTAACTTGGGGTTTTGTTATATCCACCAGTTTTGAAAAAAAACACGGTGTTAATCTACCTAATACCATGCTTCCATTTGGTCATATTAGCTCATATTTTCCAGATAATTCCTACATGTTTTCCATGATATGATCACCATTTGTAGCTTTAACCTTTGCTCCTATCCCCAGACATCACCATGATCGTAGTTAATACTTAATTCACGATCATTGCAAAAAGCAATATTCATGATTCATATTATTCATGGGTGAAATACAAATTGATCAATCCTGCTTTTGGCCTTTGAATATCTTTGGGACAAACCGATTGACATCTGGGTTTGACTGGAAATGTGGTGCCCCAAAACATCCCAAATTCCTATGGCTAATCATCATTGTCTCCATTAACATTGCAATCTTGGGTGTATACTCCCATTCTCAGACACGCCTCTTACAAGGTGATGCCCCCAGTTATTCGTTGGTTTTTATAACCCCATGCCCAGAACCCCAACCCATCTCATCATGTTATGCTGGAAAAATATACTGTATCCCATGATATCCCATGAAATATTCCTATGAAGTATCCCCATGTCAGGGTTGCTCCAACTCATTGTGTATATATATATGGGTAGGTAAATGACATATATCCCCCATTTTCCCATTATATCAATGACATATCCCCATGTCAATTGTTGGATGCCAAAAGCTCTGAGGTTAGGCCTTGATACCTTCCAAGTCCTCTACGCGCGCTTGCCGAAAGTCCTGGCTCGCCTCAGCGGGCGGCAGCTGGTGACGTTGGCGTCATTTCGTGGGGGTACCTTTTGGTTCACGATAATGTGGGTTAAAGAATGCAATAAACCCCCAGTCATCACCATTTTTATAGGTATTTTTACCTAAATGGGTGGTTTATGACATTGTGTTGCCCACATTAATGTAATTGAATAGTGTTTAAGAATCATGGCTTTGCAATAGTTGATGATAGTTAATGGCAAGAGATGCATTTGAGTGTATGAATGTACCCTACTAGGATGTGCATCCCACTTAGTAAGTGGTTTATAAACCATATATATAAGCCATATAATCCCATATGTAATATGTAATAGGAGATATTCCATATATAACTGGGAGTATAAGCCATTTGCCTAGTGGGATGCACTACCGATTTATTGGAGGGACCTCCAGTTTAGGGTCCTGAAATTCCCATCTAAAGAGTAACTGTCTTACAAAACCTCCAACATGTAACAATAGACAATTGGATAGTGGCTTGCCAAAGTGTAAGACAAACCCAAACCCAACTAATTTGCTATTAAATGGGGAGTTTTTGGTGGGATGATGGCTGGTGTTTGGCGTCTCCGATTGCGGGAATGATCCCGACTGTTGGATGGCACTTGAGGAGTCCACCGGAGAAAAGAGATCTGCGATTCTGGGAGTGTTTCTGGATATTTCAGAATATTTTTAGTGATATGTTTATGAGATTTCTATAGATTTCTCATATGCGATATAGCCTGCTTGGCGGTTTGGGACATGTTATTTCTCCAAATATTGGCACTAATAATCCCAGCTGAGGCAATGGTTTGTCACGCCTGGGCAAAGGCACCCACATCTTTGCCGGTGTTGCCATTGCCATTTTCAACGGTCTAAAAAGGTCCATTGGCATTGTGGTACATACTATGAATATATACTGGAAACACAAAAGAATACTGGCAAATACTATGAATTGGTAAATACTATGGAAGAACCATCATGTTCAAAGAAACACGTTTGTATCAGGGGGAATATATACTAAAAACATCAGGAAACAATAGCGACGTTCTAAAGCATGACCTTTTGAATGAGGAGTCAATGAGGAGCCATGTGAAATGGTATATATATACATACATATATATATATATGTATAACTTATTTCACTGGTCAAAAAAAAACCATAGGATAAACCTGGAGATTTTGATTTCATCACCCAGCATTAGATTATGGCTACGGCATGGGATAGACCACCACGGGCAACGATTCTGACTTTTGCCTGGACGAATGCACACAGCTGCACACATATGTACAATATATTATAATATGATAATAGCATAAGATTTAGATATGTAACCATATGTAATATTGTAATATATTGTACATATTGTACATATTGTAATATATTGTTATAACAGATAGCACATAACATTTAGATATGTAACCATATGTACGTATCTATCTGTTTATGTGTGTTTTATTCCCCAGACATCGGGGCCATGGCCATGATCTTCCCCGTGATCCATTGGAAGATTTTTGGTGATCCGTTGGAGTTTGGGGCATCAAATTTTGGACAAAGCCAGCTTTCTATACTTACACTCATGTGCATATGCACATACCCATACCCATAGGATCCATGTATGGTATATACGGTATATATACTAACATTGGGGGTATATTGATGGTAAATGTTACCATATATATAGCATACATGGATCCTATGGGATACATAGACATGAATAGACAATCATAAAAATATAGACATATACACATTTGAAATTGTGCGTGTGTTTGCATATACATGCATGCATGTGTGGTGACGCTCCACCATAAGTCCTGAATTGATTTAGAGAAAATGTGCAAGAGTCCCGCTTCTGTTTGGCTGCAAAGAAAACTACTGTCCTACAAAGTTTCCCCTCAATTGTTTCATTGTCTAGCCAAAGGTCTCCGTTTCTTTGATCAAACCATCATGTTTCATGATCATCTGATCAACGCATATTTTTCTCTCATTTGTGCAATGGTTCGATCACAAAATCCCTATTTTGATGGTTACCCTCTTGCAATTCTACAGTTTGCTGTGAACAAATCACCATTGTTCTCATAGGCCATGGCAATTTATCGAACTAAATGAGCCATTTATACCATAGCAACCGTAACCTGTTAAATGGCCGACGAATGACATTCCATTGGTAAGCAACAATTGATTCGATTGTTTTTTCAGCTATAAACCTCCCTATAATCCTAATTATCCCCATTATATATATATATATTATGTGTGTATACATATATATATACAGATGTATATACATATATATATAGACACCACAATTATACCACCAATTTGGTTCATTACCCTGGCTAAACTAACATAGATGTAGAACACCCAGAGTTTTGCTAGGAAAATGATTTCCAAATGGTGAGTTTTTCCACATCGATGAATACGTTTACTGGATGGTATCTGAATTTATTCCACATGGATGCCATTGCAGTGCCACGTGGATACTTATAAGGGGGTTATCCCAACTTATGGTGCTGTCAAATCCCATGGTTTACCAACTTACAGCTTCCATATATATATGTATGTAATGTAATGTAATGTTATGTTATGTTATGTTATTGTATTGTATTGTATTGTATGGTATGGTATGGTATGTATGTATGTATGTATACATATATTTATATGTTATCTTCATGTCCTATTTATAAGGGTTTTATCCCAAGCCATGGTGGTTATTTCACAATGTTTTTTTTTTTCGAAACAGTAACCACGGCAGGCGCATATCCACAACGACGATCTCTTCGAGCTCCTGGCCCTGCCTTTGGCCTCGCATGCTGCGAAGCTGGAAGCCCATGAGGTGCGACAAAACATGGGAAAATCCATTGGAAATCCATCAAAAATGGAGGTTTCTAGTAGTTTCTAGCTGGGAAAATCATCAAAAATGGAGGTTTCTAGTAGTTTATAGCTGGGAAATTCATCGATACAATGGGTTTCATTCGCTTTAATATCGTTGAATAGGAATATTCAGAAGTGAAAATCTCTTAGGGGATATTTATATAGTGGGAAATTCATCTATAATATGGTTTAATAGTCAGAACAATGGGATGATAACGGGATATACATGGGATATACCCTCTGGTAATCAAACGTGGCTGGAAATCCCCGATGATGCACTGTTCGGCATCTTTTTCGGGCTTACTATATATATATATAGTTCTGTCGATTGATATTTTTTATGTAAAGTCATATATACAGTACATATATATATATATATACACAGTACACATATACATATATATATATAACATATATATATATAACATATATATATATATATAACATATATATATATAACATATATATATATATAACATATATATATATATATATACATATATATATATATATATATGATATGGGCTTACACTATCCAAGTCTCTGGGAATTTGCACAATCCATTGGGAAATGCTAGAAAATCTGATCGTTTCGGCGCAATTTTTCCGGCATGACTTCGCCTTGACGAAGATTGTGACTCCCACGCAGGCCACGTTTTCATCTTTAGATGCAAATGACATGACACATGAAATGGAGAGAATATGAGAAAAAAAAAGTTGAGGTCCGTTGAGGTTCAATAGTTACAATATGTTTTATTCTTTGTCCTTCGAAACTAGCTCAAAACGCTTCTAAAACGCCAATTGTTTTCAAAACACACTCTCTAATTTCAAGCATGTTCAAGCATGTTCAAGCAATATTTACACACCCTGGCAATGCACATTCCAGGCCTGCCACACGAAATGCGCGTCAATTGAGACAACTGGGCGACGGGATGATCAAATCCTGAGTTTGGTTGATTGAATCCTTGCTTTTCGACAAGTTTCAATACGTTTATACACAAAATTGCTGCGGATGAACTGCGGATCAAGGTTCTTTACCCATGTTTGGACACAACCTTGACCAACTTGAGATAGCAGCCCCCGAAACAGTTGTTTTTTTAACAAACCATCGAACATAGTGATCTAAGATAATGATTACAATATCATTTAAATTACTAAGACGTTATACTTTTGATAAATACATAGTCAAAATGATGTCTTTGGGAAAGAAAAACCCTTTTGGGGGATGCCCAAAAAACCAGCTGCAGGTTGCCATTAGCATCTTTGCTTATGCGAGGAGCTGGCATGTTTGAGATCCTGGTCAAAGCATCTTTGGTAAGTAATGTGGGTAACAGAATGCAATAAAGCCCCAGTCATCACTATTTTTATAGTGGTAATTATAAACCAATCCCAGTCATGGGTGGTTTATGACATGGTTTTACCCACATTATGTGAAATATGGTGAAATGTTTGTATATAAATGAGTGGAAAGAACATATCAAAATTATCAAGGCGTAGACATATACAAATCTTGACACGTATAAGTTCGTATAAGTACAAGATATGAATATAGTATAAAGCATGATGTTAGGATGTATATGCGCCTACGTGTGTTTGTATGCATGTTTGTATGTAGTGTATGTAATGTGCATTTTATGTGTAATTCTGTAGTATGTATGTTTGGTTTGAGAGTTCAATTGCGTGTAGTGTATGTACTGTATGTAATATAATATGATAAACTATACATAATGAATGTAATAATGTAATTAATGACGTGGTCGTATGTATTGTGTGCTTTATGTATTAATGTATTAAGGTGTTAAGGCAGTAATGCTGTAGTGTATCTGTGTATTCAAGTAATGATATTATAATGTATGTATGCATGAATGTATGTGCATCTAGCGGTAGACACTGCATTCAGCACGCATTATCGGAAGAAATCCCGCTTGTCATTGTTTGTCACACGTATGGATACAAGGTCCTCCCAATTTGCCTAGGGATGTTCACTGTTCTGTCAATGTTCTTTTTGTCTGTTTTGGTGGCTAGAAATCATCCTTTTTATTATATCGAACATGTTTGAGGTATGAACGCTGAACGAGGCAGGCAGGGCACCCTTGAGAGCCAGGCATTTCCGGAAATCTCCGAAAGAACTCTTTGATGTGTTGCTGCTTGGCTCATCATCGACAACATGCAATGACCTTCAGGGAAGTAATGCTTAAGAAATATGTCTAGTGGCCTCACTGGCAAACCAAGCTAAACCTCGGGAAGATCATACATTCCTAACTTAAAAAATGTGTAGATGGCTAAAAACTCCACAACTCTCAACAATCGTATTTTGACGGGGCCGCTTTAGGGGTGGTTTTAGGTTTTAGGTGTTTGGCGATCCTTAAAGAATCCACAAAAGTCGCCGAGGTTGGAGCGATTCCGAAGTTTGTTGGCTGAGCAGGCGGGAAGACCACCTCTCCACGGTGCCAAATTTCTGGTTGATGGATAATGATAGATACAGATATACAAACAGCGGAGGGGAAACACCGGTATCTATATATATAATATATACATATCATATATATATAGTGTATTTGGAGATCATGTCACTTATATTCTTATAGTCTATTATTGGAATGGCATATAAAATGTGGTATGTTTCCAACTTTGCGCCTAAACATGTGAACAATGATCCACTGATCACTTCGCTTTCGAGTTTCCATGTATCTACGACCGACGGCGTGCGAAGGCTACAGAGGTGTTGTTGTGCATGTCCCGAATATGAAGACAGTGGTTTGCCAAAATTCCGAAAGAAGACAACAAAGTACCTTAAATGTTATCGTTCTGCAATGCTTTGGTATTTGTTGTTTAGCATGTCATTCTCCGAATGCTTCAGTTCTTTCATAGGGCTCCACCATCCCAGTTGATCACCCAAAAATCACTCCACTGTCCCATGGATTTTCCCATGCCCAGAATGCAATATCCCCATGAAACAAATGATATAAACATCCCCATGAAATATCCTCATTATATGTATATATATATATATAAATTTTATTTGTTTCCCCATGATGCATCCCCTGCTGAAATATCCCATGATATTAATGATATATATATATATATAAGAAAAACTGGTGGTTTTATATCCCCCTGGTAACACAAGAGGACTTGGTGAGCTCGTCAGGTCGTCAGTGAGGAGGATTTGTTCATGGCTACTGGGCAGATGGGGTAGACCAAAGCGGAAAAAATGGGACGGCTTAGGACTTAAGAAACGTGTATGGAGTGGTTGAACTCAAAACCTCAATACAACAAACCCATATAAAATCATATAAAAACCCATATAAAAAACATGTAAAACCATATGAAACCCATATAAAACATATAACATGATATAACATCATATAACATCATATAAAATCATATAAAATCTATGTCTATATACATATTTATATCAATTTAGTCGTAGAAACAAGACACATTTACAGGCCAATGAGAGTTGTGTTTGCTTAAATTTATTCGATGATTGTCGACACACATTTAGATATGATAAGTCTACTATAATGGTGGGCTAACGGTGGTATAATGGGGATATTTGGTATGACAGGATAGTGAGGCTTGTAGCCATGTTAGCTGGACAACTCATCGATGCCTTGGTTCAGAGCATTCCTGGTGTCATCAATCATGTTTGCGCCACTGCAGAGTGGGGCGGAACTTAGATGGCATTTTTTATCAGATACTACCCTCTAGTAGACTAACATAGCCATGGAAAATCACCATTTTTAATAGGTAAATCAACTACAAATGGGCAATGAATGTTCAATAGCTATGTTAATTTATCAGATATTACCCTCTGCTCATTTAACAGTTTGCTATGGGGTCGTTTTGGTTTACCTATTATTAAAATGGTGTTTTTTTGTCATAGCAAACTGTAGAATTGCCAGAGAGTAGCCATCAAAATATGGATTTGGCGATTAAACCATTGGACATATGAGGGAAACATATGATTTGATCATCAAACATGATGGTTTAATAAACTAAACTGGATTTTTTGGCTAGACTCGACAATGGCACTTGGAAAATTGATGAACTTTGGCCAAACAAAAAGTATATCAATGTATCACATATGTGCCATGATCAATTGGATTGTATACCCTTTTTTGGGGATGGTCATCAATCCATTCACTTCGGGATTCCCATGGCATGAGATGGACGACCATACCACATTGGTCCCGTATGTAACTTGACCATGGCACATTGGTCAGATAGGTTGGTCAGTGTTTTACAAATCGGCTACCCTCTGGTAAACTAACATAGCTATTGAAAATTGCCATTTATAGTGAGTTGTCCCATTAAAAGTGGTGATTTTCCATAGCTATGTTAAATTGCCAGAGGGTATAAATGGATTATGAATGGAGAATCACGGTTGCATTGAGTTATATGGCGTGCTAATCAGATTTCACATGATATTACCCCTATGATGCCACAATTACTAAAACTTAAGTTGGGGGCATTTCATACTAAATGGATTCATTACCATTCATTACCATTACTAATACCATATTTCCATATATTACCATATTACCATATATTACCATATTTTACCATATATTACCATATATTACCATATTACCATACTAAATGGATATTAATATTACCATTAATATTATCATATTACCATAACAAAAATCCTTAAGATACCTCCGTCATGGTCCACCATGGTCCACCGAGGTGGTGAATGCTTTGGGCCGTACGGAGCGCCCAGATCCTACGGAGAGCGATTTCGGTACGATGCGACCGGAGTGAACCCCAAGAATCTGGGTTAATATGGGTTATTATGGGTTAATGGTATATATAATGGGTTATATAATGGGTTCATATAATGGTTAATCATAACCATTAATCTGGGTAAATTATAACGAAAAGATCTCCTGTACCTAAGCGCCATGGATTTGGCCACACGTAAGGCCAAAGCTTCAGCTCGACAGACCGGGTTTGCAAAAGCCCCTACCCCCATCACCGACAACAAGCGAAAATTATCTGAGATGAATGAAGAGACAGACACGAACTTTGCAGAGATCATTGACTCAGTGATTAATGACAGTTTTGTTGACGAAGTGTCCTGGCTAGATTCATCAGATATTGGCCTTGACGAGAAGTCGAGGATTCATGCTGCCAAGCCTCTGTATGAGTCATTGCACCCAGGATTCAACCCAGAGGTGATGGCCACAGTGGCGGGGGCTCTTGATGTATCCACAGGGGTGGTTGACACGACTCAAATCAAAACATTGAATGCGAATCACCATACTGCCTGGTATGTTGAATCGAAGAACACAAGCGAGGCTATGGTTTCCATGGCTGGGACGGTAGTCAAGATGGCCTTTGTTGATGCCTCGATGACTTCGGCACATCTTGAAAGAGAAGTTGCTTCGAAGGCCAAGGTCTGGGATCCGGCGGTGAAAGTGAAGTTCTACCTGATCAGAGCCTACATTCTCTGTTTGAATCTTTTTCAGACGGGCACCAACAAGGATGTGAAGTGGCTCACTGATGCAGATCAAGAAATCACCGGGGATTTTCAAACCTTCTCAAAGGTTGCAAAGACTTGTTTGACGACCGCATTCATCAAGGGTGTGCAGTTTCTCTTCTTTTTGCGGTCCTTGAACCATTATCGTTCTAGACACACAACTCTCGGAGACTTACTACCTTTGCCTCAGGTTGTGGCCATCTCGGCTGTGCTAGGGATCCAAGGGACTAAGACTGAGTTGGCAGACAACATGATCAAGCGCTACATCACTTGGTTGTTTTACACAGCTGTCCATGCATGTGACCCAGCTACTTATCTGACAATGGCTCTGCCAAAGTTGGGAGTGAATCTCAGCTACAATCAAAGAGTCGTTATGTCTGAGCCTCGCCTGGGCAATTACGAGAAAATTCGATCTGCGGCATTTCCTGCAGGGACGGCAATTGTGGTGTTGGCTTACCAGTTTGTCCTCCGGCTTTTGGAGACTGGGCATGTCATCATGGTGGGGCAGCCTGACCTGATCATGGAAGCTCTATCTACGTTCAATATCGTCAAGAAAAGTGGTGCATCTGCTCACGTGGATGCCGCATATTATGGCAGGGTACCGGCTTCCATAGATACGCAGAAAGTCGCAGAGCTCCTTCCCTTCCTCAAATCATACTCGGAAGTCTTGGGTGGATGTAAGACCCTTGCCGCAAGCCCAAGAATCAGGAGCAGTGACATGAACAGGGCACCACAAGATTTCGAAGACCGCTTGACCGCTTTGAAAACAACAATGGCTTCCGAGGAGCTGAGTGCAGCCATCCAATTGATCACAGAATAAATTCCGACGAAGCAATTGATGCACTTGGGAGGTCTTTCTAAATTGTACCGAGCCAATAGATCAGGATTTGCTGGTATAGACGATCAGAACAAGGTGCTAGTTGAAGAAGGTGGGGCACAAAAGGCAATTGAGATTGAAGAGCTTAACGAAGAAGAGTTGACGAAACTTGCAAAGGAGATTAAAGAAAAGGAGTCGGCACGAGAAAAAGAGAAGGCTGCAAAAGCTAAGGCATCAGGAGCATCTCCACAGGTCCCTTCCTAGTGACGCCAAAAGAGGACCGATGATTCACACATGAGAGAGATCTGGCTGGGCTGTAAGTGTCACAACGCTCTTTTGAGAGACATGTGATAGCAAATGATACCGGTGAAGTTGTTATTGTTTTTATTTTACAGTTTGCAGGCCCTGGGAAAGAAAACATGTGATTTCAAAAAGGACATATATTGCTATTGCATGAGCTCATACGTCAAATCTTGGTCTCAGCAAGTGCAGGTCTTGAAGACAGGAGAAGTTGAGTTTTCCATGAAATCGTTATGCTATCATTGCAGTTATAAAAAGATTGTATTGTTGCACTATCCATGCAAATTCATCTCTCAGGAAAGCTCAAGCATCTTGGCGTCCCTTTTCATTCTGACTTTGCCTTAATCTCACCTGGTTTAATCCCGCTCCTCACCAAAATTGAGGTAGTACCTGAACCATTTTTTGACACCCACCTGGTAGTTATCTTGGAATTTCAGATGCCAGATGCTCCCTTAAAAACTTTGAAATTTCCCATGCCAAAAAGTTTCATGGAGTTACCCTTAAATCTGGAATTTTTCCCAAAGGATATGATGAAGCCATTGCCAAAAAAGGCGTACCTACCACAATCGAAACTTGGGGTAAAACAATTGAATTGGCTACAGATAAGGCACTCCGATATACCCAGATGCAGAATGAGAATATCCCTTTTAGCCACACGCAAGGACTGCCGAAACCTTTTCAAGGCAGATGCCAACCACGCAGGCCGAAACAATGTGCTATGGAATCTTTAACCCGACCGGGTAGACCTGGAGACTATAACCCGAATTTAGAGGTTCATTCCCATTCCACCGCCAAAAAGGTTAAGCAGACCAGACGGCTCGACAGCCTGTGCCGAGGTCTCAAGAAAAACTCAGCAGACCCGACGCACCAGGCCATTCTGTTGCAAGAATGGCGAGCCGCTTTGCGATGCCAAGGTTTTAGGGGAAAATTTGTTAAATGGGCCCAGACACACCCAGAAATTGGCCCTTTGCCATGGACACTCCCAACATATGCCCAAGCATATGCCTTGTACCAGTTGGTTCGGCATGAAACTGCAATCGCCGTCCAATACGATAACACAGTTTGGAAAAGAAAAGTGCAATATAAACGCCATTTAGACACCAGCCAAGGGGGCCATAAAGACGCTTTTGCCAAGCTGAAAGGAGCCATGCAAACCCCACTGACACAACTACGAAGCACCGAGACCAGAGAAGCCATCGTAGTTCCAGAAGGTGAGACGCTGACACTCTATGCAGACCACTGCAAAGCCTTCACCAAGGATGATCAGCTGGAGATAGCCAACGTGCCATGCAAAGTGATACACATTGCAGAGCATTTTGTACAGGTCAAGCCGCACAGCACTGCAGACTGGCCTGCTGAAGCCACCATACATCAGCACCAAGCACATACAACGCCTGAAGACATGTGCCAGGCTTTAGACGCCTATTGGACGCAGTTTTGGACAAAGGAGCCAGACCCGCCACCAAGTGACCTTGGGGATATCCTGCAATATGTGCCTAGATATAATATCCCAGCTTGCCCATTAGATGTAAATCTTTGGCACCAAGCCATCAAAGCACTGAAGCCT
>Ga0126342_10010163_pt1 | contig 16831 bp, 14 predicted proteins | sample Cyp1metagenome_FD_92528 | JGI IMG/M metagenome (GOLD analysis project Ga0126342, IMG submission 92528) | Coral microbial communities from Lord Howe Island, Old Settlement Bay, Australia - Cyphastrea 1 metagenome | ecosystem: Host-associated > Invertebrates > Cnidaria > Coral ... | reverse complement strand
CTTTGTCCAAACCACAACACTCCCCCTGCCGCATTGCCGGCCATTTTGACGTTCTAAGTGATGAATTTTCCCTACGTTCTAAGTGATGATTTTTTTACGTTCTAAGTGATGAATTTTCCCTACATTCTAAGTGATGAAATTTTGCTACGTTCTAAGTACGAAAAAAAAAGGGAAAAAATTACGTTCTAAGTGATTGTCCGTCACTATATATTGAGACTTGTTGAACCCCAGGTGGATGCCCAAAATCCGGGTCTGTCTTAAGATGGGGAACATCATTTGCCCTTGGGTCATGAATCGGGGATTGTCCAGCAGGACACGTTTGAACCCTTGTGCCCAATCAACAGGGATCATAGTTTATTAAGTGTTAAAATAACCCCCAGCAACCACGTTTATACGGGCTTGTGCTAACCATCTCTTATTGGGGGTTGCCTGACTCGGGGGCATTGGTTGATTTCCCATGAGAGTGGGAGCAGAGTCAGCGAGCTAAGGGCCTGCAGAAAGAATTTCGACCACATCTGCTCCAGGAGAGTTCTACTTTGTTATATATTTGTGTTCAACATGGACCAGGTCCATAGCATAAATTGTTGATAGATAATAGATGTTGATAGTTGATAGCTTCGACTTGGGATTTCAAAGGGTTTCAAGAACAGGCTGACATGCAGCTTTGCTGAATGACCCTCCGCACCCACTAAATTCCAATCTAGTTGGCAGTGATGATTCTGGGCAAACTACACTAAGTTGTCCAAACTGCAAAGGCTCAGCAGCCCAAAACCTTGATGATTTATCAGCCTCTTTCTGAGTAAATGGCAAGTTTACGGGCATCCGCATGCTCAAACAAAGCCACACCAGTGAAACATGATTAACGCGCCATCTTAAGAATGACCCCTCATTATTTTAGGAAATGGCGTCTTTGTTGGTTAAATCAGGTTAAATCACTGTTTTGATTGGTCAAATCCCAATATAAAATAATACATATGTATATATATATATATATGTAAAATATATCTAGTATATAAAATATAACATGGAATATATATATATATATATAAATAAATTACATAATATAACCCATCATCCCTGGCGATCTCTTCGCCGGAATCCAAGGGACCCAAGGACACCACCGATCCATCACCGGTAATGGCGGCAAAGGCACCTTCGGGCAACAACTTGGAGAACTGGGACTACCCCTGGTCAACATACAAAAAACTATAGAAAACCACAATTTTTCATGGGTAAATCCACTATTTCTATGGCCATTTTCAATAGCAAACTGTAAACGTTTACCAGAGAAAACAGCGAACATACAGCCAACATAGGTAAGCCCTGGAAATGAAGAAAATGTGGACTTAGGATCACCAGGGTTCTTAAGTACAGTAATCAGTTCCAGGGATGATCCCGCAGGTGCTACCTGGTGGCTTCGAGCTACATCGAAAATTCTATGAGTTCTTTGGGGCCAAAAAGCAGCCACTGAACTGAACAGAGATGAAGAATGGCAATAAATTCTGGGACTTGGCCAATATCCCGGTATCCCAAAAGGTTTTGGTTTCTGATCTGTTGTTGTCCCTGAATTCATCGTCTGCAGGTTGTCAAAAAGCGCATGTTTTTTTGGGTGAATACACACATCCACAAGTGACTTGCTTGAAAAAAAACTACAAGCTGCCATTGACTTCTTGGAACATCATTTCTTCTGATACTAAATGCTCACCTATCAAAATTTCTCGTTAGGTATTGGATCACTGTATTTTGGGGTCCCTTCATGTTTCGTATCCGCTGCACCTTCCGTTGCCTGGATGTGGGTCACATTCTTCAAGCGATCCGCCTCAGCCCCAAGACTTTCTTCTCAGCGACGTGGTTGATCCCCAGTTAGGGCCATCTAAAACATGACATAATGATGCTACAATGTTGGTAAAACAATGTCATAAACCATCCCCAATTTCACCGTAAATAGGTGGTATAAACATGTATAAACCATTCCCAGTCATGGGTGGTTTATTATTGCCTTCCCCCCATTAATGCTGATTAAACCAAAAAAATAGATGCAAATATTCAAACAGACCTTTATGGCTCAGCCATACGGAGATACAATTTCCCATGTACTAATCAGCTGCCCGTGCCGGTAATTTAACATAGTTAAGGAAGCAATTGCCATTGCCCATGAAGATAGATATTATATATTATTATTGACAAACAACAGTAACATCTCCAACCAGTAACTGCTATTTTCAAGATAGGTTGTTGTTAGAATCTGTCAGAATCTCCATAGAAAACAGCAAACCTACCTCAACCAATTATCTATATAATTCCATGGCCCGGCCCATGATGGCCCTTGAAAGTTCTCCTCCCAGTCATCAGCGAAGGGACCACCTTTTGTTGGTCGCCGCCATATTGCGGACGCCCCCAAGAAACGACACTCCCATCCTGCGGTGATGGAAATGATGGAAATGATCTCCCTTATTTGGAGGCCTGTCCGACAAAACATCAACACATCAAGATATCCATAGAGGTAGAAAACCAATGATTTCCCTAGAAGCATGATTTACAAACGGTGAATTTTCATGGTTTTTCCGCATCTATTTGAGTTTACAGGAGAGTATTCACATTCAGCAGGACTACGTGGTGGTGCAGGTTGCAGGTTGGGTTAGTTTCAACATCGTTTGGTTGGTCCAAAAAGAAAAAACACATAAAATCATTTCATTTTGTTCACGGGAAAACACAGAAATACAAATGAATAAACATAACCACAAATATATATATATATATATATGTGTGTGTTTTAAAAAATAAATAGTACTCAAATGATTTTACTTCACTTTATTTTATCTGTTCAGGCTGTGGCCTATCAAAACTGACTTTGTTTTGACAACGCTGGCCACGCGCAAACAACCTCGGATTTTTCCACAGCGCTTTGCACCAGAAACAATAATTTTCTCATGTTTAAAAAACATTGTTTGTCAAAAAACAAAGAAAGACTATGATCTCAAGAACCGTTTTGTCAATTAAAAACCGAATGCAGGTTATCCCACTGTCGCGAAACCCAAGAGATACTGTAAAAAAACATAATTCATTTTGTTCATTTTCATTGATGTTCATTGTTTTGTTCATATGTTTCATTTATGTTCATGTTTTGTTCCTTTTGTAATGTATGTTCATTTCTGTTCATTTCCTGCATTTTTTGTCATTGAAAAACATTGCCAATCCATACCACTGGCATGTTGACCCACTACTTAGTTTTGCTGAAACATCAGTTTTGCAAGTCTTTACTAGGCTGGTCTTGCATGGCATTGACCTTTGACTCACACCATGGGCTGCGCAGCGAAAGATAATACGGTTGTACAATGATACATGTAGGTAGCTTCTGTATGTGACAGAATGCAATATCACAAAGGCAACAGAAACATAACACGTCACTAAATAACATATCGTATCAAACATTGTATATGGTTTATTATTGGTGACCATCCCAAATTGGTGCCTCCATAATGGGTATATTGATCCTTGCTGATGGATTGATGACCATCCCCCGATGTGGGCAGACAATATTATACAATCCAAGTTGGCACATGTAATTTCGTGTCATAACATAATTTACTAACATCCTAGACCCTCCAAGTACTTTTAAAAAATCAATCAAAATAGGTAAAACATACTGAACCTTATGGGGTAAAACGTCCATATAGGTTTTAAAAAAATGCGAGTTTGATACACGGAGAGCCTCCAAGGTGAAAAAGGGAAAAAAAAACTATGAAGCCTGGGACAATTAAAGCAATTCACTAACATGAAATAGGGCCATTTTGGGATGATTCCCCTTATTAACCATGACTCCAGTGAGGTCGCAGTGAGGTCGTTATAATTTGCACAGATAACATGGGTCAAAAAATCAATTCGTATGGGCACTTGGAGAGTCTAGGATTGACAACGACGCAGCTGTCCTCCAAGATGGCAGCAAAGGCATAGTTTGCAGCCTGAATAGCCTCCCAGCAGTCTGGCACCACCAAGAAATCCCGTAGGGAATTCGCTTAAGCTGTCACAAGTGTTTGGTTATTTTTTCATCATTTGATTGGACAAACCTGTTACAAATCAGTTATATACCATTTGGTCCTTTCACAGTAACCAAACCACCCTTCATACATGCCTGCAGCCACTAGCATCACACAGGCAAGCATACTTTTTTCTCCAATGATCTGTAACACATAGCTACCCAGCTGGCAACTGGATCTGGCCAAACAGTTACCAACTGGGCAGCACCACGGCCCCACAGGCTGGAAATAGGCACTTGGGCCAGGAAGGGGTCAGGGGGGGGTGGGTGCAACAATCAAGCCCTTTCCAAACAATGCTCACCACTGGCTACAGCTTGCTGTAGGCACTGCACAAGCCACATGATTCATTTGTGTGCTGCACTAACACATGGGCTGCATCACTCTTCAGGGTTTGATGCTTGCAAATATTATAAGCTATACACTCTTGCTGTGCTATAAATGGCCCTTTTGTAAAGTATGATTACTTAGCTATTCGCCATGCAAGGTAAACCACATCTTATCACAGTTGTTTCATGTTATTTCACTCATTTGCCTTTTTCCAATGAATCCCAGGTGTCTCCACTTTTGCAAGTGAACCCCATTTTTGCGGCACGGCTTCACCCCTGGCCTTCACATTCTTCAGCTTGTCTTGGACAGAGCTGCTATCACCACCAGCTTCAGGGTCCCCCCATGTGACCACCTAGCTGAGGCATACGATCACTGGTTTTGGCATCGTTGGAGACAACTTGTATACATGTAGATACATTCATATATACAATAAATAAATGAATGAAAGGATATAAACATCTAATATATATAGTTCTGGAAAAAAATTGTTATGAGTAACGAAATTTTGAATTATATAATATACATTGGTATATTTAATTATTTCTTTTTTGATAGAAACAATCTATATATTTATATCATGTAAAAATATGTTTACATAATATATGTAATGTAAACATATATCATAAATATATATATACAATAAAACCAATGAAATAAATATTTAATATAGTATGATAAAATATTATTTCGAAAAATAATAGACTTAAACAATTTAGCAAAATAAAACATCAAATCAAACAAAATGATAGAATAACGTATATTAAAACAAACTATGGTATGATATGAAATAATATAATGCAATATAATATACTGAAACAAACATATGATACAATATAATATATTTTACATAAATTAAAAAAAAAACATATATTCAATGTAAAATACATTATATTTAAAAAAGAAAAACACATATATAGTAGGCTATTTTAAGTCAAATGTACGTGTATATATATATATACATATCCAAGATTCAAAACTAATATGTTTTGTAAAGTAACATAGTGCAACAATGCATTTTAATAAATGCATACACATATATATATATACATATATAGTAAAAATAAACAAACTTATTAAATAACAGCAAAGTAATACACTAAAACATATTAAAACTTCAAAAACCTAGTAATACAAAAACTTAAAATATATGTATATACCATAAATCATCATCACATGTAAAATAATCCATATATATATATTTAAAAAAAAACGTGTCCAAATGGCATAGCCAAGGGTACAATGGCATACCACAGGACGATCTTCGGTGATCCCGGGGGCTTTGAGGTGACTGACTCACCGCTTACAAGCCATCCAAGGGTTATGCGGGAATGTGAATGATTCACATGGCCTTAACCTCGAGTCTTACACCCATCAAAGGAACTACGGATGGCAACAACCATCAATTATGCAAGTCTTCGCTGAGTTGACATACACTGGATGGCCCCCAAAATTGGCACATACGTTCCTCATCAGCAACTGCGATTTGTGGAATTTCTGAATTTATGGTGGATGTTATCTACGCCAATCTACGGCTACACCAAAATAACCGGATGAATATCATACTAGTTCACCAACCTGAAGCAAGGGTCATTTGGTGCTGATTTGGACCCCCGAATCTCTGATGTTTTGGTCATACGTACACCCCCGGTGCAGGGCACCGTCCCATCGGCGCGCAAGGCTGCGAAGGACTCGTCATTCCCCTGGCGGATCAAGGGGAAATCTCCAGGATGTTCTTCGGATTGTTCATCCTAAATCTGCATGAACATGGGCTTTTTAGTCCCAAACATGAGGTTGTCCACCGTTCCCGGCAAGTGCCAAGTGCCAAGCAACCAATTCATGTAGGGTTGCTGAAAGAGATACGGTAGCTTCGGAGCGGAAGCTAAATCAATATCATGCATGGGTGCCATAAGTCGAAGTTAAACCCATCAGATTATGATGTGCCTATCATGATATAATAAGGAACAGAAGGTCGTTGAACACCACATATCACATGTACCACCAATCGTCAATCAATCGTTAAACCTACTGCCCCGGTGTGGAGACTGCCACGGTAGTGGGACCCACATGGAGGTCCGAGGGACTGGTGCATCAAGATATCCAGGATGCACTATTCACCACGTTTTTTTGTTGATACAACATTGGGAAATGTTTGGTTTCTAAAACCCATGCCAAAATGCAACCACTTGGCCACTTGGCTGTTGGTTTCTGGTTCTGTCCTTCGAACATTACTGCACACCAACATCCCAAGTAATTAGCCTGTAATTATGTTCGTCTGAATTTTTTGGGGACACCCCATTCCTGGTCAATGATCACCATTGAAATGACAATATGTGTGTACCCAATCGTCAGCGACACCCACTTGCAAGAAATGGCGGTGTTTTATCCCTATAAAAGTGGTGCCCCCCTTATAAGTTGGTCTATGCCCTTCATTCAGTGTAGACATACCAGGGATGTTCACCAACTTAGCATTCGCGACCCCAAACACCACATTAGATGAGTGTCCCATACATGTTTCTTGAACATATTACACAGATTTGCACCACAATACCCCCACAGTCCCCATTGCTGATGACTTCCCGCGTGTATCTATCTGGTGAACCCTGTGGACCCGGTCTTACAACCTGGATGGCCACGATGTTTGTGAGTTGATCTTTCCTCAGATCATACCAGGTCAGGATGGTCCCAGAAAATGATTTGGTGCTTCAGTTCAGTTAGTAAATGGGTCGGTTATAGCCCCAATTTTGCCAACGTTGCCAGTAAGGTTAGTACATTTCAGAGCTTGCATTGCAACCCACTCAGAACCTGGGGTGCACCACCCAGTAAGCCAAATTGGAAGGGGATTAGGAGGACAGTTGGGATCATCATTTCCGGCATGGACAAACAACAACGAACATGTCAAACCATGCCAACGTGAAAAAAGGAATATAATCTAAAACATGCAACCGCAACTGTCTTTTGTTTAGTGGCACAGCCAATGCCTCTTTCAATACTTTGGGAAGCACACGGGTAATGTGAATCACCAGTATCAACTTAGAATGATTCATCGTATTCGTTTCAGGTTGCTTACCCAAATGGTAATGCATAGCCTTTTTCGTTAAAAGATGCATCTGGATGCCTTGGGCATGATTTGCCCAAGGCAATATTTACCTGCATTCAATGCGCAAAATCGTTGGATTGTGCAGGTGAGCATACCGCAATTGCAATTACATTGGTAAATTATATCGCTGATTTCCACCCATCTTGTAAATCCATGCGCAGTCTTACATAGATATGCGGTGGAGGTCGTTAACTGGATAGCAAGTGGGCGACGACCAAAGTTGAAAAAGGATTACTGACTAGTGACTAGTTGACTATTTGACTAGCTCCATGGTCCATCTAACCAGTGAATTAGTTAATCCCCATTGTTGATGGTTATCTCAAAGATGCTCATCAATAACTTGCCAAGTGTTCATGGGTACATAAATCCAATAGCCTACATATGTGTAGAGTCAAAACATTGTTTTTCCATCCTCAAGATATTTCATATTTAAATTTCCATGAAACTCATAAACCAGCATATTTTCGGCCTATACCCACCCCCCAGCCCCCCCAACCCCATCCGTCCCCGGTCCCGTCGCGTCCCCAGCGGCACCGCCGTGCAATCGCCGCCCTTCTCGGGGTCGCCCCAGGCCACGGCGCTGCCGGAGACGTCGATCCCTGCGAAGGCGCCGGCGGAAGACTGCACCTTGTCGATGTTGGTGATGTCCAGCCCTGGCGAAAACGGAACATTAATGGATGTTAATGGATATATTAATGGATATTAATGGTGAAAAAAATGTCAGGTGATGTTGACATTAATATGGGTATGTTCATGAATATGGTCATTAATGGATTATTGGGACATAATATGTTAACATTAATGGATGTTGAAATGTTACACAATGCTAATCATGTTAAGGATCAACAATAGGAAAGGAATGAACAATAGGATAAGCTCTCTATAATATGTTTGATATCCATATATGTTATGTAATATTATCCCAGTTATGTTATATAATCATTAATCATACTGAAATAATGTAGGTAAAACAATGCCATAAACTACCCATGACTGGGCCATTTGGGAATGGTAAAGGTACCATCTATAAAAATGGTGATGGCTGTGGGATGGTTTACGGCATTGTTTTACCCACATTACGGTTAATCATGTCAAGGATCAACAGTAGGTTTTTGATGAACAATAAACTATCCGGCCCTGCTGTTACAAGGGATCAACAATAGGACAATGGTTAACACGTGCGAAGCAATTTATATATCTTCCATGGGCTATGAACAAGATTAGAATAAACAAACATAATGAACAAGGATCATGATCATTTTGACTTATGGTGACTTATACGTATACTGTCAATGTCATTTGTGAATTTACTGTCTATCGAGGAAGAACAATAGGATCATGATCAACAATCCGGAGCAAAAAAAAACACATAATTATTTGATGGGGATCTGTAATTATTTTTGGGGATCACTGGAATATTGTTGTGGAACAATGCACAATCATTGAGAATAGATTATATTTAATTTGGGTATGGTATGGGAATATATAGGCTTCTTCGATGTTATTCCCATGATATGTTGTATTTTGCGAACAGGCGGCCAACCATACAAGGTTTGTCATGGTTTGAACATCGCAGCCCCGGGGTTAACAACTAAAATATAGGTGGATTGTTTACATGTAACGTGGCAAATTTGTGGATTGCGTGACCAATATCAACCCTGCCCTTAGCCTTGCCCTGTTGATGGCAATACTTGATGACCTTGTTCTCTTCCCAATGACCTATCACAGGAACTCATAGCCTCAAAGGCAACATGGTTAGGTTCATATAGCTGTTGGTAGCGTAGCTTAATCCATCATCACAATCCCCAATTAACAACCGGATATATATATATATAAATATATATATATATATATATATTCTCTTCCCCATGAATTCTAGCCAAGCCATTCATCAGCCAATTCACCCAAATTCCCCTGCGGTGATCAAAACGTTGCAATTGGACATCCCCAAATTTTCTTTCAGCTCTTGAAAATCCATTGTCACCAGGCCTGATCATCTATCCTTCGATATGGACATGTCATGAATTTTCCCAGCTCCCCATCTTGGGTTCTCCAGCAAACATACCCATGGACAATGACAAGTCTAAGGTGATTTGCCTGTTCAAAATACATCAATATACTGGTTTTCCATGATTTTCCCACAAAATCAGCCCATTTCGTTCGATTCTTTTCCCAGCAAGAAACATCAAATTATACTATTTATAGTGGATTTGCCTACATATTTCCCATGATTTTCCTGTGATTTCCTCCAGCTTTGGTGCCAAACATCTCGGCATCGCACCTGCGATCCGTTCATTGAAGTACCGGTCGCCCCAAGACACCACGCGACCATCCTCCAGCAGGGCGGCAAAGGCGTCGTCGGAGGACTGGATCTGTTTCCTCAGCACATCTGCGGAAAAACCATGGCAAAAACCATGATAATCGCATGGGGGTATAGCAGGAAAATCTAGGGAACAAAAAGGATAAGGTTGGAAATATGGGATGCTATTTTCTTGAACAAATAAGCTTCGGTGATATCCCCAACAGCCGCAACTTTTTATTTTTACAAATCTTTCCGCAGCGTGCTGTCAAGCCAAGCGCTGGAAATACTTCAGCTGGGTCTGCACCAAGACCTTCTCCGGAACCTGACCTCTCTGCACCAAAGCTTCCCTTCTCCGGAACCTTCTCCGGAACCAACTTGACCTGGCTCTGCACCAGAGCCTCCCAGACCTTCTCCGGAACCTTCTCCGGGGCCCTGTTGTTTGAACCTGACCTGGCTCTACACCAAAGCCTCCCAGACCTTCACCTTCTCCAGAACCTTGTAGAACCTTGCACCAAGGCTTCCTGGAACTTTTGCGGAACCTTCTGCGGAACCCTGTTGAACTTGACCCGGCTCTGCACCGAAGCTGACCTGGCTCTGCACCAAAGCCTCCCAAATCTTCACCGCAAGCTTCTCCGGAACGCTGCTGAACCTGACCTGGCTTTACACCAAAGCCTCCCAGGCCTTCTCCGGAACCTTCTCCGGAACATGACCTGGCTCTGCACCAAAGCCTCCCAGACCTTCACCGCTATATTTTCTCCGGAACCTTATCCGGAACCCTATTGAACTTGACCTGGCTCTGCACCAAAGCCTCCCAGACCTTCACCTTCTCCGGAAACCTGTTGAACCTGACCTGGCTTTGCACCACAGCCTGAACCTGACCTGGCAAGCTTTTTCCAGAACCTTCTCCGGAACCCTGTCTGCACCGAAGCCTCCCAGACTTTCACCGGAACCTTCGCCGGAACTTGGCCTGTCTCTGCACCACGGCCTCCCAGACCTTCTCCGGAACATTCTTCGGAACCTCGTTGCACACCAGAGCTATTCTGGGCTGAAGACCCCACTAGCTTACACTGTTGGGGAAAAATGGGGAAATCATTGGGATAAGCGGAAAATTATGGGGACACAATCGGAAAATCATGGCAACGTGATGGGGATATAATGGACATACCATGTGGAAAATAAGAGGAGCATTATTGGAACATGATGGGAGCATGATAAGACAATCATGAGGATACGATGGGAATACGCTGAGATTAAAGAAGAGAATCAGGCGATATAGTGGGAAAATTGTGGTATATACTGGGAATAGATAAAACAAGCAATAAGCCACCAAACAGCAATCGTCACGCACGTCTAAATCGATCTTGCGGCCTTACTGTTGGGCAATTTCATCGTCAAAACATAGTTCTATAGTATATCACAAGCCTAACGGTTTATTATCGATTTCCTCCTCATTGTCCGAGCCAAGTGAGCCATGAAACATACTATTTTTTCATCCCATGGTAAAGTGGTACCCCGCTATGTAATTCTGGAAAATCATTTGTTATAGCCCATTTCTAGATGATTTACCATGATTGTTCGAAAACATGTGCCTATCCGGTTTTCCATAAGTTGTCCATAACTATGAAACAAATTACCAGAAGGTATCCCAGTCATGTGGTTTGGACATAATCTGGCAGGTTAAAAGGGACCAAAATTCCGAAAGTTTATTGGCTGATGGTGTATGACCAATTGCAGCAAAAAGGATCCTAGCATCCTAGATTCCATCAAATCAACTTAATTTTGTGTATACTAAATCCCCATTGGAGGTTCCCACTAAATAACATACATGATATTATTGAATTCCATTGATGATTTTGTTGTTGTTGATGTATTTCATCCGACACCTAACCACTCCGTAGGCAGCAGAAATCCCAGCATCACATGCTGCAACTGCTCTTTCACTGCCCGGCTGTCCCCGCCAAAGTCCGGCGCACCCCAAGTCTCCACCTGATAAAATAACCAGAAAACAACCAAACATTGGAGGTTCAAGGGAACTTCCAGACGGGGCTTCAAGGGGACCTTAAGGGGTGGCTCAAGGATGGGCACACCTTTCCACTTTTACCTGAAAACATAAGAGAATTCACGACCTTTAGCAGCAAACCAGTTGATTTGACCAGCAACAAATGTGGATGTGACCAATGCACACGAGAATGTGCCGGCGAAAAGCGTCGATTGTACTAGCAAAAATCTATTTTTAACTAGTCCATGTAAACATATATTGTAAACTACTATAGGGGTTCTTTTGGGAGAAGCTCATAGGAAGGGGGGCTGTCATCATTGAAGATCACTAAAGACGCCGCAAGGACCAATCTGAACGCCTATAGCCGTTGCCCGTCATTCCTCCCAGTGTTTGACCACAAATATTTGCGAGGTACCCGGCCATTGGCCAGGATCGCTGCAAAAGCATTCTGCGACGCTTGCACACAAAGTACGTCCTGGCCCCACAGCTGGGTTCCAAGGTTACAGGTAGGCAAAAGGACTGCTGCGAGGGAAAAATCTACCGTTGACACCCGTTGTTTCTACTCCCAAATAGAGGGATTTTCAAGTAGATGCTCCCTTCATCCAATTCTTGGAGCACGCTGAATACATAGCCTGAAGTCTCCCCTTTCAACGACATTTTCACACGACATTTTCACACCGGGGACGGTCTAACTTCCAGTTTGGGTATTGTCGGCTCCTTGTGTCAATCATCCAACTTTCACGGAAGCAGAATCCTGTAAATAGAATTCAGCAACGAACAAAAACACATCTACAATATGAAAATAAGCTATTATGAATAAAAATACATCAACGTCATAGTCTATAATAGTACGTAAAGTGCTTTGGGACATATGGAGCCGCTGACCGGACCAGCTATGGGTTCAATCTATCTACACCATGTCTGACACTGTCGCGTGGACGCAGTTGTTGGCTATTTAGTCGGGTCACTGGGACTGCGGCATCCCAGTGAGCAAACTGTTGCTGTGAAAACGTTGCATTTTGCGGCCAAAAACGCAAGATAATCCTGGCCCAAACAAAGAAACTGCAGAAACCAAATCATGCTATAAAAAATCATTGGATATCAAAAAAAAGGACCCAAAAAAACCTCGTAAGAAGTTATCGAAGTTATAACTTAAGTTATAAATCGTAAAACATAAGCTAACATAACTTCAACTTAACTTCCGTAACCCAAGTTATAAGTAACATAACTTCATGTTAACTGGGGGCATCACAATGTGAGGATTTTTGATCACCTGCGCAGTACAACATTGATATTCTTGGCATGTCTTGGGGGGCCCGTATCCGGCGTTAGTGGTGAGTGAATTTGCATGAACCCATGAAATTCGAGGATCCATACAATATATCATATCTGGCTGAAACAAACAAAATTTAATCAAATAAGGTGACACTGGATTGGTTCCCACTAATTAGTGACCATCATGTATGGTGCCGTTTTACTGGGGTTGTTAAAAAAACACCTGGATATTGGACCTACGCCTGATATCTCTCCATTCGCCGTCTCCAAGAGTCATATCAGTGCCAAATCTACAGTGCAATAAAAATGGATTTGGAGCTGCTTAAAGTCTATCTCCCCATTTACGACACCAAAACATAGGAAACCTAAACCTATATATATATATATATAACTAATTCCCAGACAAAGCCTGGCCTTTGAGTCTAATTACAATATATATATATATGTATTATGTGTGTGTGATTGTGTGTGTATGCATACATGTTTCCATTTCTGACCAAAAGCAAAAGAACGGTCGACACATGTGCTTTGCAAGCAACGCACATGCTTACTTGCGGCCCAGCTGCTTTCAGCATTGGCTGCACTTTGCTGGAATCACCGCCACCTCCAGTGCATGTGATGGTGCAGCCACCATGAGCCCAACAAAAGTTCAATATGGTGCACAAGATAGTGGACAATAAAAAAACAACAAATCATCAAGAACCAGCACACATTTGCCAATAACCAGTAGAGAGAAAGGATGCAAAAAAATGAACAACCTCGAGAACCAGAGCATGATCTGAGCAACATTGCTTAAGGTGCCCAAGTCATCGATCTTTTCTTTGGAGGTTTGAACTCTTTCCACTCACTGGCTTTCTTCCCCAGGCACCCCTAAATTCAAGTGTCTATCAAAATTTCAACACAAAATAACAATGTTGTGCATCTTCATGTTGTGTGCCCCATCATCCATTCTATATTTCCCCATGATATCCCATATCACGTCACACTTTTTGACTTTGTTGTTGGTGAAATGTCAGTGTTTTCATCATTTCACCAGCATCTTCCGCAAAATTCACAATATTTCCACAATTTCCCCATGTTTTCCGGCCATAGCCATGCAACTGGTTGATTCACCCCATGCCATGGCTGTGCCATCCTCGAAGACAGCGCCTAATAGCGACCAGCTCCCCCCCGGAGCGCGGAGCCCCTTCTTGGCGAAGACTCCCATCACAATGTGAAGTCCATAAGACAGCTATTCTTCGGTGAGGTAGTTGAAAATCCTATACAAATGGAGGTCTTAATGGGAAATCACCTATAAATGAACATCTTTCAGCTAGGTTTGAGTACCAGAGAGGGATCCAAAGGGTATACAAGTTGGCAACCCCAATTGCCAGGATTGATGGTGGGTACCAACTCTGACAAAGGCTGCCACATTGCTGGGACTAACCATCAACAATGGAGACTGAGCATCTCTATCCGCACTAATCCCATGTACATATCGCGTCATATATTCCCATATGAAGACCATTATGATTACCACCTGCCTGAGCTGCAACAATTCAACATCCAGAATATATGTGGCACCATCAGTTCCAATGATTCCATGGTGACGTCTGTCTGATCGACCCAGGTCCAGTCGGTGAAATCTTCTTTTTTGACAGTAGGGCCGTGTTGTTTTTCCGCACCATGATGTCATTAGAGATGATGATGCAAAATAATTACTTGCTGCTGCATTATTACAATTCAGCCAGGTGGTAAGGATATGTAATGGTAATGCTGTTCGTATTGGACTATATAGATCCGGGTAAATTATAACATTTCACTACCCTGAAATAAGGCCATATTGGGATATTCCCCCCTTACTACCCTGAAATAAGGCCATATTGGGATATTCCCCCTGACTAACCACAATTCCAGTGAGAGAGAATAGTGCGGTCGGTATAATTTACATTACTTTACCCAAGTTACAGAGATAACCAAACATAATCCCATGATTAGTTGGTTATGGATGATAATAATGGTTGAATATGGATTTATCATGTTCAACTTTCCATGAATAGACAATCAATATGAATCACCAATAGTCATCATCATCATCCATTACTATCCATTACTATCCATGGTTCATCCATGACCCGTTGGGAGTTTCCCAGTTTCAACTCTCCATGGACAGGCCGCAAAAGGCCCGCTGACTATTCTGGAGCTGCTGCAGCCGCACTTCGCCCGAGCGGAGTCGGTCTTGGACTTCGCTGGAAAGGCCTCGTCCGATTGGGGCTGTGGGACATGCCGACAGGAACGGACACCAAAAAAACACGTAGGCATGCAATGCACATTGAATCGATTATGATATATATATATATATTATATTATATATATATATATATATTTATTTATTTATCAAAGCAAGTTGGGAAGCAATCTTCCAAGTTGCGGATGACTTTTATTCAAGTGACTTTATATCAGTAAATAACAATATAACATAATATAACATGAAAGTACGAAGGGTGGTGACGGAGGGTAGTGATCACGAAGGGTGATGACGTGACGGAGGGGAGTGTTGACGAAGGGTGATGACGAAGGGTGGTGACGAAGGATGGTGACTGAGGGAAGTGGTGCATGGTGACACGTGCTGGTGCAAAACGCATTCATTGTATACAAAGGCTGCATGAATCGCATTGTAATGGCTGCATGAATGTCGCGTGGGACTTGTGTCGGAGTACGAAACCTTGTGCTTTTCTGTGTAAAGTGGCTGCAGCTGGCAATGAAAGGTACCTCGTGTGTGCGGCGGGTGCGGCGACACTCGTTCTGACGTTTTCTTTTGCCGCGCTGTAACAGTGGCTTCCATGCAGCTGCTTTGGATGCGTTTGCGTGTGTGCGCCGTTCCTATGTGTTTTGGCATCTGTGGTTGCAGATCGCAGTGGCGTGGCCGCATGATTGATGTAATATTTTGTTGCCATATGCGTAGATACACTCGGGTTTGCCACGTGATGCTGCAAAACGCATTGTAGTGGCCACATGAATGTTGCATGGGGCTTGTGCTGTTGGGGAGGATGCCGGAGCATGAAACGTTGTCTTTTTCTGTGTAAAGTGGCTGCAGCCGGCGATGAAAGGTAGCCGAGGGTCGTGAATCGCATTGGAGTGACTGCATCAAGGTTGCGATATAGTGACTTGTCAATAGATTTTCTCAATTTTAGCGCTGGTGATTTTCCTTTTAAATCTTCTGTCAAAAAGTGCTTGAAAATCGTCCTTTTGTCGCTTTGGCGCTGAGATCCGGCTTTGGAGCTGCAATTTCTGCTGCAATTATGTACAAGAAAGCTTATCTGTGTAAAAACTTCTTTCTCTAAAAGCTTGCTGTGTGTAAAAGCCTTCTGTGTGTAAAAACTTGCTGCGTGTAAAGGCTTTCTTTGTGTCAAAGCCTCTCTGCGTAAAAGCTGGCTGTGTGCGACTTTGTGGAAAAGTTTGCTAAGTGTAATTGATGTCTATTGGGAAATACTTTGTGCAAGCTTTGTATTACAATGTAATACTGGGAAGTGCTTTGTGCAAGCTTTGTAGTACAAAGTAGTACTGGGAACTGCTTTGTGCAAGCTTTGTGGTGCAAAGTAGTACTGGGAAGTGCTTTGTGCAAGCTTTGTAGTACAAAGTAGTACTGGGAACGACTTTCTGCAAACTTTGTAGTGCAAAGTAGTACTGGGAAGTGCTCTGTGCAAGCTTTGTAGTACAAAGTAGTGCTGGGAAGTGCTTTGTGCAAGATTTGTAGTACAAAGTAGTACTGGGAAGTGCTTTCTGCAAGCTTTGTAGTACAAAGTAGTACTGGG
>Ga0126342_10010162_pt1 | contig 16831 bp, 11 predicted proteins | sample Cyp1metagenome_FD_92528 | JGI IMG/M metagenome (GOLD analysis project Ga0126342, IMG submission 92528) | Coral microbial communities from Lord Howe Island, Old Settlement Bay, Australia - Cyphastrea 1 metagenome | ecosystem: Host-associated > Invertebrates > Cnidaria > Coral ... | reverse complement strand
TTATATATTATATATATTATATATATTATATATATTATATATATTATATATATTATATATATTATATATATTATATATATTATGATATATATATATCATATTATATATTTTATCACATATTTATATATTATACATGTTTATATCTTATCACATATATATATATTTATATTATATGATATAATATACATATGTAATATAATACATATGTAATATGTATACTATATGATATAATGTTGTTTGTGAAAACAACACATGAAACGTAACGTGAGCTGGACCAAAACAAGGTCCTGCCTTCAAGACAGAGAAACTGAGACAATGGCGATGGCACCTCCGTCTAAAGGTATATTCATACCACACAGAACTTGTCAGCCAGATTTTTTAAAGGCACAATAACATACAATAACCAGCTTACTACCTTCAGTTGATAGAGGTTGTGACCTCACTAGATGGCAAGGAGCTGGCTGGCAATTCCCAGAAAGTTGAGGTTTTGGGGAACCCTCAGCACTGCTCCAGGATCGCATGGATAGCTGGGGGAGTGCTTTGCAGGTCCGTAGATTTGCTTGGGGCCTTGATCAAACAATGTACAGCATATACATGCATATACATGCATACACATTTTTCCCTGTACATATTTATACAAAAACTAGAAATGAATGTACAATAAAGTACATGTATAGTTTGTATCCATTGGTATATTTTGTATACTGTATACAGTAAATCTATGCGTTCTTAAGTGTAGTGGGTATCATCCAACAAAGTCCCATTGGCTGCTGAGACAATTGCCGTGACCCTTTGATGCATTTTGGTGCCCATTGTGTTGTATCTTGCGATATCATATTACATGACATTGTATGATGTTTTATGTTACATGATTGTATATATACAGTATATTCATATATATATATATATTCTATCATATTATTTAATTCATTATAATATTATCATTATCTATTTATTCTGTTGCACTATATTCGTTTGTAGGGTATTGTAGGGTATTCTATGATTTTTTCTGCGTGGGAGAAGACCTTCCTCCAGGCCAGCTTTGGAGTGAAGGAGGACGGACGACTGGGGCTCTTGGGGATGGCTACTGGTTGGTGGTTTCAAACATGGTTTTTATTTTCCATTTCATATATGGGATGTCATCCTTCCCATTGACGAACTCATATTTTTCAAGATGGTTATTGCACCACCAACCAGGCTACATCATTAAATCTCTTTAAAAGGGATGAGGGAATCCAGGGAATTGCCTGAAGTATTTTGCATGTTCTCTGTGCAAAAAATCCAAAAACGCATCCGACAGACTGTACTGGGATGATACCAATGCTGAAGAAATGTCGGGGATATGCCCAGCTCTAGATGGAAAAAATGAATCCTCACGAATTTCAAGACCTTGGTATTGGGATGATACCCGAACTTAGCGCATGGTTAGGAAGCGGGTTTGTATCATTATCTATGACCATCCCAACCTATCAAAGTCCTCTTCGGTTATGGACCTGTCATCATGTCCCATTTAGGATCCAGTCACATCCAGTTCACTTGTGTTTCTCTGAAAACAGGCATACCTGAAAGTATATTGGATGGCTACACAACTAAAAATGGTAAGGGAAAATCTACAGCATCCCCCAAGATTTAGGGTTATATAACCATTACTGAACTGTAGCAGGTCTAATCCAGTGAATGTTTGCGACAAAACCCAGTTGGATCCATTTGGTTGGAATTGGGGAAGTTACGTCATCCCCAAATGGCCGAACTAGTCTGGTTTGGGGAAAACAACGTGAACATATCCCAGGAATCGTCCATCTTTTCTTGTTCCCAAGAATTCATCGGTACATGTAATGCCAAGATTGGTTGGCTAGTAGTTAATTCATGAATTAACATGTTAATTCCCAGATTTCCAGGTGTTTTTATCCCAAGATGTGCTTCCACCATTTTCTTTTTCAAGGTCGCCACTTCCGAGGACAGTCGGATCTTGATGTCCAGCATTCGCGGCGTGGAGACCGTGAGTGGAGGTGCCGCCGCAAGTCGGAAATCTGGGGTTTCAATGGGTAGATCTTGGGGATATCATGGGATATCATGGGGATATAATGGGTAGATTTTGGGGATATATCTATAGATATAATGGGATATAGATATAGATATAGATATACATACATCCCATTATATCTATATCCCATGGGAATGTAACCCATTATAATGGGATATTATAACCCATTGTAGTTGGGATATAACAATGGGAATGTAACCAACTTGATCTATATTTACATACAATACTAATAGATTATTAAGATATATTGATATACATCATATAATCAAGTACATCATGATATGTTGACTTGTCCAGAAATGGGTGATGTAACATGATGTACCTGCAAGATACCTGCGAGCTATGGCCATTTCGATTGGGAGAATAATGGTAAACCATGGGGATCAAGCGGAATACAGGTACCCCATTTTCAGACTGAAGTGGGTGATCGCTAAAAGATGGAAACTCTCTCTCTCTCTCTCTCTTCAGTTTTCCCACTGCACTTCAGTAAAGTGGATGGCTTACGTGATCGTAGTTGCTGGAGTCATGTGCTGAGGCTTGATCCTGAACCTTGGAGCCAGAACCTTAAGGAAGCTTTGTCTCTTGAAAGCAGCAAATCTGACGAAATAGTAAAACAAAAACACAAGGCCAAGTCACAGTTCCAAGCTGAAATTTGGAAACCCATTGGAGAACAGCAATATGTCGTGTATATGTAGTGTGTCTCTTGCTCATCGGCATCAGCACTGAGGGGAAAAAGGTGGGCATTCACGTTGGAGGCAACGACAGCTTGCACCAATGGCCAAAGCCTCGGTCACAAGATGTGTCAGGACCTCCAAGGCTACTGATTTTCGATCAGTTGATCAGTCCTGACCGAAGGATTTATGGATGTATTTTGATGTTCCCAAAGTCACCGCGGGAGAAATCATGATAGCAACCAGCACAAAGCGAGTCAATCGAACCACCAACTGCTCAACTTTGGACAGTGACTCCCTTTAGGTCTTTCACTTCAACCCAAATGCTGTGATTTGAAAAACCTTCGTATAATCCCCACAATTCATTGGCCTACTTCACAAATACCAAACCCCTTCCAAACAGAACATGCTTTGAATTGGTTTGATATGGTTTGTCATTATAAGTATACATAATACATCATAATACTAGTAGTGGATAGTTGTTGAAAAGATGATTGTAATTTGACATACCATTAAAGAGACATAGAGAACCTAATAAGACCTCCATCAGGTCGAAAGCTTTGCTAACTGTCCTGGCACCCAACAAGGCGGTGGTTTCTTGAAATCTTGTGGAATCAAGGGAAAATTGTGTGGCCTGATATGGTACAGCACCTCCATTTTAGGTACCTGAATGGGACATTGAGCTCTTGGGTACTCATGATTTCGGTTCAAAAAGACATTAATAGGTCAAAGCTTTCGGAAGATATACGCTGAGAGCCCGCCAAATTCAGAGTCTCACCTTTTGCATACGCCGATGCTATGAACCCATATCCCATGACGGATCCATGGTGCTGGTATATATGCTAACATTCAAAATGGGGTATATTGATGGGATCCATGTTACCATATATAGCATATATGGATCCTATGGGTATGATTACCCACACCTCGGAGAGAGGATTCTGACAAATGAGATCTGTGTCGCTTGTAGCAACCTGCCGGAAAGGCAACCTGATCTTACCACAATTGTACACAAATGATGCATATTTGGGGAACCATCAATTTTAGGGATGTTCTAAAATGTTCTAAATATATGAATAATCTATCTATCCAGATCTACCAGGGTTTTATTGAAGAAAGACGTGTATTTTTCTGGCCTTGCCAAATGGCAAGGATTAAGAAACTGACGCGGCCAGAGGCCACATCCATTGTGAATACTGGGAATCAGCCCACCATGGGTGATGCTTAGCGTTGCACCTTACTTTACCATATGCCAGAAACAATGTTTGAATGATGCTTAATGTCTCATATTTATAGGAAGCGAATGGTACCCCTTTGGTAGTCCAACATTGGCAATGGAAAAGTTACTATAAATATAGATTGTCTCAAGACTATAGCTCGCACAAATCGGATCATTGAGCACAAAAAATGTCAAAGTTGGGTCCGGGTGCAAAAAACTATATATATCATTAATAAATTCCCTATTTCCTAATCAAACAACACATCAATTGAATTGTCCATTTATTTTCCATTGATTTCCATGTAGTCTCCCTTGATTTCCATTGATCATCAATGTCAGCCATCAATTTCCATGGATTTTCCCACGAAAAAAAAACGCGCGCCAGGCAAATCTCTCCACTCAGTTGTCCAGCCCGCAGGAACAGCGAGCAAGGCAGTTCAGGGACGAAAAAGAAGGGATACCCTCTGGTATAAACATACAAAAAACTATGCAAAATCACAATTTTTCATGGGTAAATCAACTATTTCTATGGCAATTTTCAATAGCAACCTGTTAAATTACCAGAGGATACCAGAGGGGGATTCTTGAACAAACATTGTGGGATTTTAGCGTACAAACGTGGGAGTTCACCCATGCAAGCCGGTGATTTGAACCGCGACGGATTTTGACCAAACGGTCGGGGATTTTGACCATGTCACCGACGAACATTTGGATTCAACCAAGAAACCCAGAATCAAACAAAGCGGTGGTATTAAATCGCGAAACATGAGGATTTGAAGATATTGGCATGAACATAATTTAACTTAATTTCCCAAGATGTTTGATTCTGCTACCGGGTATGGCAATCCAAAGTGAAGCATGAAAAGCATCCAGGTCGGAGACCCCTCGTGCAACGCCGCGCAAAGGGCGCGACTGGGTTCCTGAGGCCCTTCAATCACATGGGGATGCGTCATGACGGTCAATCCTCAAATGATGGAAGGTCTGAAACTGAAACATAGCAATGTATTATTTACCCTCTGGTAAACTAACATAGCTATGGAAAATCACCATTTTTAATGGGAAATCTCACTATAAATGGCCATTTTCAATAGTTATGTTAGTTTACCAGAGGGTATCAAATCATATGCAATCATAATAAATAAAGGTAATAAAGGTCCATTAATGATATTGGTACCCCAATGACATAAAGAGAATCTGAAAAACCCATAGCCATACCCTAAGGATCCATGTATGGAATATTTACCTACATTGGGATTATTTTAAATTACTTTAGGGGTCAATGTAGGTGAATATTCCATACATGGATCCTCTGGGATATATCTCCTATGTTGGTAAAACATGGTAAACCAAAAATACATGTTCGATGGTTAAACCCAAGTTTTTGTTGCCTACATCAAGTGGGTCATCCATATATCCACCGACTTGTCTACTTGTTGAAATCAAGTTAAAACATGTTGAATCCTAGCGTTCTTGATCCAAGATTGGACCATCGTTGTTGGTGCCCGTTTTGTGTTTTTTGTCAGGTGGCCTATCGAACCACCAAGTCGATCTTGGCGGGGGAGGGCTGTCGGGTTCCCCCAGATGCCACGAATTGTTCGGAAGTTCGGCAGGAAAGATATGGGATTTTTCAGCGGTTTCTCTGTTTTTTTGACTACAACTTTTATGAATGGACAATACATCCATGGGTTCATTAGAATGATCGGATTTTCAGACATGATCGTTTTTTTTAGATGTTTGAGTGTTTATGATTTATAGATGCCAAAAGCCGAAATACGGTTTCAAGATGTTTCAAGACGTTTCGAGTACAGTATATAAATATAATACATTATATAACAAACAACATGGCACATAAAACCAAAAAGCCTCATCCCCAACAACTCAGCTAAACAAAACCGAGTTTTCCTGAACAGAATATGGTTGGTTATGCGGTACGATTATAAATCTCAGTACAGATCCAATTATTTTAAATCCTACGAGGGTTTCCATAAATGGGGGATGCCCTAAAACCATTGGTTTAATAGTAAAATAGGTTGAACTAATTTAAACTAGTTGAAATTAGGATTTGGGGTACCCCTAATTTCGGAAAACCCCATATTGTTGATGGTTGTTGATGGTTAAACCGTTAAACCCCCTTTTGTTTTCAACCGAGAACCCTCCCCGAAAAGCTGGTCGTTCTTCCCAGTATCCGGCGCTGGCAAGCGCACCACTGTGGTGCACCGGGGTGTGGCCGTGAACCTCAAGAAGGTGTGGCAAGGGGGGAGGGAGGACGCATTTTGATGGTGAAATGAGGTGAAATGCCTCAAGATGTTTTCAATTGTTTTCTATATGACCAATTAATTGGTTTGATGACCTGAGTTTGGCTTGAGGTTTTTGTTCAGTGTGGCTCGAGTTTTTTTCCTAAATAAAATGCCCAGGGATTCCGCCGTTGCCATGAGCTTCGGTCATCCCAGTGGAGGGTCTATGCATCATGATATATCACAATCAGCTATGGTGGCCTGGTTATACATGATAATGATGAGGATGACGATGACGATGAGGATGATGAGGATGATGAGGATGATGATGATGATGATGATGGAGCTACTTTTGTATTGGCGATTCCCATTTGAATTCATGATCTCAATGCCCATACTACAGTAGCGTTTCATCAGAGTGACAGTATTGCTCTCCAGCCAAAGGTGGGTTTAGTATTGTATTATCGGATGGAGGATGATATGACACACTTGTCACTTCGTGAGAGTTTGATGGAGTCCCATTCAAGGGAAAATCATGGGAAAATACGGGATGTAATGTTTTTTTGGGGATTGTGATGGGATATAGTGGATATAATGAATTATAGCATCTGTTTCTAGTGCAATACGATCAATGCGGACTTCCTGCTATTTTCATGCCTGCCGTTTTCAGGAGAGGGATAGTTTGAAGCGTTTCGCAATCAACACTCACAAGGCTGGCGTGGGATGCTGATATCAATGCTGAAGATCGAGCAATTTGATCCAATTTTGCCATGTTTTGATGACTTCATATTTTGTGAAATCATACCTTGACCGATCAATACAAATTGGGCATAGAAGAAACAACAGGTTATGCCTTGGCAAGTACCACAGCAGATCTGCTATATACGCAAGAAAGGCCTCAATTTGTGACCGAAGACACAGCTGTTCGTTGCGTTTCTTGCAGCACGCTCTTACATGTTTGGGTTGTGTTTCAGTACAGTACACGACAAGTCGAAAATAGCCCAGACTCGTAGTTTTTTTTCGCCTTAAATCTTTACATTGAACAAATGGCCATGCCCAGCCAATGACTCTGCCAGGTCATGTATAGTCCAATCGCAAGTAGCACTTGAAAAGTATGGCTGAACATATTTGAACTTGAACAAAAAAGGGTGTTCCTTAAGATTGGGCATCCCTAAAACCATGGGTTTCAATGCTAAAATGGTCATAAATGGTCTGATGTTGGATTGTTTTGGGGTACCACTATTTTAACATGTTAGGATCCCTCCATATTGAACAACGATCCCTCACGGGTGCAGATGGCTCCTGAAGTCATGGAACTGCTCCATGGGTCTGGGGGCCAAGTCCTGGTGACATTCGATCGGATTTATTTTTCGGAGAAAGGTTGGATGATTTTGAGAAGAAAACATCTGATTTTATCAGGAGCAGTGTGATATAGTGTGATTTTTCAGAAACAATATGCGAACGTTTGAAACTCGATCGTGCGAACTTGCCAGGAAAAAGGGTGATTGGGCGAACAAGAATTGAGTTACTCTTAGAACAAGTGGGGTTGCAGAAACCAAGATCAATATTATATAGACGGGCAAGTAAACATGACTACGCACGGCTACTACTTGCACATGGTACTAAACGCTCGCTCAGCGTGATGATATAACCAATGAAAATAAGGGATATCATCAACAAAATTGCAGACATATGGCTTTGTAGCCAACAAACAGAGGGATGTAGCTGAATTACACAATCAAAATGGTTACCCTCTGGTAATTTGTTACATAGCTATTGAAGCCATGGCCATAGAAATAGTGGATTTTCCCATGAAAAATGGGTGGATCTTTCCATTGCAAACTGTGGCTGTTCACCAGTGATGATCCATATGGGACTCTTGGCAGCAAGCGGCAGAAGAGTCGTGCTTGAAAAATGGAAACTAAAATTGGACATGGTTGATATATCTTTCCTGTGGAATATCACATATGAAACAGTTATAAACAGTTCATATATAATTTATAGTAAGAATATATTATATACGAGTTAATTAAGTGGTCATTCGCCCGTCCCTAATGCATTAATCAACTGAGTCGGGAGCATCGCAGCGCAGACCCACAGCCTCCTGAGGAAACAAGGGAAGTTTCTTCCGCATTCGGATCAACCGGGACAAAGGCCGGATGGGCTCGCTGGACCAGTTGAAGGAAAAGATCTACAGGATCACCATGGATAACCCCTATAGATTTACCATTTTTCAGGAGTAACAATTGTTTTCCCTGCTGTTTTTCCTTAAACCAATCCATGGACATATGTTTTTTGAGAGATTTTGAATGTTTTGAGATGGTGATACATGGAGACCTGCCGTTTTTGTCTTTTAGTATTATCCCAAGCTGGCACGCTAAGAGCGGCCGCTCACACAGCAGATGGGCGAGTGTCAAGAACCGTTACCACAACAGACACAGAGAGAGACATATATTGTTTAATCAGCACTAGCACTCACATTAACGAGAGTCAAGAGTATCCATCAAACATCCCAAAAAGGGTCTCGCATCAAGCATGACACTATAGTGACTATAGTGCGATTGATAGCAACTGCAGGAAACGATTTCGGCAGAATGATTTTGTCTACAATTGTTCATCCAAAATCTACCACTTGGCGGGTCACCCCTAGAGGTCCGCTGCACATTTTTTCAGGATCCAACTGATGCCATGGACCAGCCTTCCTGTGACTATGGCGCCGCGCCCCGCACCGCACCCAGCGGTGCTCAGCGTCCCAACGCTCGGCCGAATTGGTGGGGCCCAGCAACTCGTGCCCAGTCAGCGGGAGATCCCAGCGTCCCATTGACAGCCCCGGTGTCGCAGGTGGAAGTCATGTTTCACCATCAGTACACAGCTGCAGCGCCACCGTTGCCCATGGACGATGTCCGGGCCTTGTTGGCTTCGGAACCCACCCCAGGATGGGTCAAGCCACAGCGCCCCAGACCACGGCTGGTGGGTCGGATGGCACCTCCCAGCCGGGGCTCGGGAAGGCGCCCGAAACGGCCCGCGCCACGGCGGAAGTCGCCCGGCAAACCCATCCGCCCGGAGCCACAGGCAGAGGTGGTGACAGAGGACGAAGCGCCAAAAACCCAACGATTTGCAGAGACGTTGACGCGACCTGGGCTTCCACCAGGGCTTGGAGTGCATGAAGAACACACTGAAGGGGGCGTGCAAAATGATATAGCATTGCATGTGGCAGAAAAAATCCGACAGTTGCAAGCACAGAATTCCAAGGATTTCATTTGGGTCATCATCGAGTCCTGCCGAGACTGCGCCCATCATGATTCCAGCCTGCGGCATGATGAAACGGCCTACAAAAGCCGGTGCCAGAAACTCACGGAATCCATCCTCGAAAAGTTCCCAGAAGGAGTGCACGTCGATGTGTTAGCTGAGCCGCTGGCAACAAGCAGTGAAGCGGATGGGGTGGATGCTGAGGTTGAGCAGACTGATGCAGATCCAGCACCAAAAGCACCTCCTGGGCCGAATTATCGCATTGGTTCCTTGGAGGTTTACATGTGCTGCATGAGTCCCTTGAGACCTTGGGGTGCGGCGCCACTGTCCAAACGAGGCTTTGGGGCCAACATCTTTGGGCTTTGCATCTCCTCCAAATTGAAAAGTCGCGCCTGGCCTTCGAATGAAGCCGTTCTGAAGCGCATGTCTCTGTCGATGCCTCAAGTGCCGGTGGAGGTTTTAGTGCGGAATGACCTGGGCTTTCCCATCCCAGGGGTGGCCCTTAGTGTTTTCTGTGCAGAACAGCAAGTGGCACAGAACTCGACTGACCAAACTGGCTCCGTTCATCTCTTGGTGCCGCTATTTGCTCCCGTTACCCTGAGAGCAGAGCGCGTCACACCGGCATTGCACATGGAATGACAGGAGAAAATCCTGGAGATCATGGCACCTGATACACAGATCACATTTATTGCTGAGACCTGTGTACAATTGTGGCAACTGGAAACTGAAAAGGAACTCATTGTTTACTGCCGAGATCCTCGCATGGATATGGAGATCGCCGTACAGCCCATCCCGGACTTGGTGCCTTTCGTTGGCAGCTTGGAATACAACAGCGGGGAAACCGTGCGCGCCGATGCAGATGGTTTCATCCGCACTTTGGGAGACCCCTTGGCAGACGCAGCCTGGATGATGGTCTGAGATGTTGTATTTTCATTGTATTTTCATGTAATTATGTGCCATGTGACATGTGTATACATGTGTCTAATTAAGATGTTCTAAGCATATCTAAGTATGAAATGATATGAAATGTAGTATACTGTACAATTACAGACAACAATAATATTATTATTTAGATTTATAGTCGAATTTAATGTATACTGTAACTATCAACCCGTGCAACGATCACTGTCCCAACTTTGGCAACTACATCCCCAAACCGCACCCGGTATTGATCCAATACTCAGTAATTGGATACAATTGGGCCATTCAAAATCAGATACTTCTTACGGATGGACAATGAACGGGCAACTGTTCGTTCCAGGCAGACTTTGTCAGTTGCAATGGCTGGAGATCTTGCTCAGTGGGCGCCAAATCTGTACAGGTTCAGGGCACTGGAAGGCTGGTGGAGGTGGGTCGCTTGGGAACTCCCATTGCTCAGATTTCCCTCGTCACTTGTTGCTGTGCGAGTTCTATTCCAAATGCCCGAGTTTCTGTGAACGGAGTTCACTTTGGCCTGACAGACCTGGGACCTGTCAGCTGCAGTTTGCGCATGGGAGACCACCAGCTGCTGGTGGAGCACAGTTTCCTGCCTTCCCAAGGCCTGAATTTACCATTAAAAATTCAAGGTGCCACCACCTGCGGCATCCCGGTGGAGTTTCCCTTGGATCGCTTGCGCTTTCTATGTACTGCAGCCCCAGGGACGCGCACACCATCTGCCGGATGCCAAGGCACCTCAGATCTATGGCTGGTGGGTGGTGACTTGGCCCAGTGGCGCTGTACTCGTGGTGCCCCAGCCATGGACGCAGAGGTCTGGCTCTGGGACGGCGAGCTGCGGCATGCGGAGCACACCCTGGCAGTGCAGGCGGGGGCTCTCAGCCGCCATGGCTGGGGGCTGAAGGATCAAAGTGGCAGCTCCAGGTCCTCGGAAGATGGAGGGACTTGCCCCTTTACGGAGGCGTTGGCCAATCCCGTGGCCAATATTGGACCGTGGCAGGCCAGGATGAAAAGATATGAAAAGATGATAAAAGATGGGGATTGGAGGGTGGAAACCACCCAATATTAGTTTATAATAGTTTATAGAGATGTTTAGAGACACTGGTCGCTATACATGATGACATGTCTTTTCTAATCAAGCACTAGCAAGCAATTCATGTCCTTCTCCCTTTTTAAACTCGTTTCAATGGGCATACTTGCACTTGACGATCTGTCAACAGAGCATATCACCACCGCAAATGGTTTGCGCGTTTACCATTTACATGATTGACATCCCCGTTTTGCAAAGCACTTAAACACAATGAAACATCCATGAACATCCATGATGCACACTATTAAATATATAAAATAATAAGACTCAACATAAACACACATCATCACACATCCAATCACATCCAATTTTCCCAATTTTGGCTCCCAGAACTCTAACCTTTGTTGGCTCAGGTGGTATTACAATGTGCCCCAGCCTCCACCACCAACTCCTGTGTTGTAACTCGCCTGGCACGGCTGGCGAATGGAGATGCTCCCGCTCTATGGCTCGCGCGATTGGTGGCTGCGCCGGATGCTGAAGCGGCATCGGTAGCACCCTGTGCCATGGCCATTAATATGGCCATGCTGGAGATGGGCGTAAGGCTAGAGAAAAGTGGAGCCACACCCAAATATAGATTCCTTTTTGGTGGGTTTGCAGATTTACCCAGAGAAACGTTGGATGTTGAGGAATTTCGAGCCTCGTATTTAGATGTTGAGTCTGAGAGAATATTCCAAATGGTTGGGTGATGTTCAAATGGGACATTAAAAATACCTGTGTTTTGCTGAAGGTATGTTTTGGGCAACCGTGGCGTTCTTGTAAATCCATCCTGGTTGGAATTTCATCTGTAAAACTAGTGGGCTTGAGTCCTCTGTAAAATAGGTGCTTCAATGGTTTTTACAGTCCCCTCAGGACCATGTGCCTTTGCATTTTATAGTAACCCTAGATCATATATGTTTTCAGATTCAAACATGGGCTGGGTCATAGTACTTTGTAGTGGTTAAGTGTGCGAGATAATAGTCGACCCAAAGTGGATATCCAAGTTCACTCTCAGATTTGCCCTAAAAGTACTGTAGTGAAGTTGTGGAGTTCCAAGTTCAATACACATATTTCATAATATTTCCCCAGAGTATAGTTTCCAATTTAAATAATAGCCGTTGCAGTTTGTAGAAAAGGCAGTTTCGCAGTGCTGGAGTGCAATCACTGCTGAATTTGCGCTGCCACTGTCGCGTCTACTTTGACCCAACAACTGAGAGAAACATGCACAACACACACACACACCAAGGATTGGACAACCCATTTCGATTGATGCTCCCACTCTGCTTTTCACTGCAAAGTCAATCAACACCACACAAACATATCCTTCAGTTACACTGGCCGCTGCATCCCCAAAACCCAAAAAGGTCCACTACAAAAATCAAGTCACAGCGTTCCAACACTACAAAATCAACTTCAAGAAATCTTTGTCCCTCCCCTACCGGTATGGCAACCGCCTAGTCATCGATCATCACAAGACCGCACACGACCAGGTTTTCTGGCGCCTGCATTGGTTGTTTAGTTTCTTACTTTCACAAGACAGTTCTGTTCACTTTTTTGCCCAAATCAGAATTGCGACTTTCTGGGCTATCACCGCTTGCTGTCACTTACAAATATGCGTCCATGTCATCATGTCCATGCAGCTAGATTTGGAGATGTGTGGAATAGCTTCCCGGGCTTCGCTTGGATGTTGCTGCGCTGTATTTGGGACAAATTAAGGAAAACATGCGCAGAAATGAAATGAACATTGGTGCCCAACAAAATACAACAGCAAAAACATGTGCCCTTTGAAGTGCCCTGACTGAAAGCCAATGCCAGTCACTACAAAATGTAACATTAAAAAATCAAGCATTTGCACCGTCTTGCACGATCTGAAAAGAGCTGGAATTTTGTAGGTCCGCTGCTCTGACACGTTGGGTCTGTGATTTCTAAGAGTCTCTTGGATCACGATAAGGATCACTACAAAATGCAAATGCTAAAAAACGAGGCATTCCAATTCGATCAGTGGGATCTACTTAAAAATCACTACAAACATCTACTTGGTTTTTCAAGAGGATCTTGAAGGGCCTCTTCTCAAATCCTTTGGTTGTGTAGTAAGCCTTTATCCAAAAAAAGTTGCACTTTTGTAGTATTCTGTGCATGAATTTTGTAGTGGTTAGGGTTGGGCAGCACCACTTTACATAACTATGACCCAAGAGTCATCCCCAAATACCAACCCCGATGCAGATCTCATAATCTGTAGATAGTCATCAGAAGTGGCAACGTTTCAATGTTTCGCTGCCATGTTTGTTCACCAGAGAGTGTATTCCGTAAATGTTTTTTATCTTTAAACTTTTAAACATCACATAAACATCACTAATTCCAAACTATGTGGAACTGCATTTTGATCCATTTTGTTCAGGATGTTCGTGCTTATTTGTGCCACTTCCATTACAAAACCCGAAGAAAAAATGGAAAGATTCAATCCAAGGTCTACATGTCCATTCTACCTGCTGCAGCACTGGTGCAGCTGGTGTCTCTGTCTCTTTGAATGGGACGCCGGTGGGTGAGATTGGCGAGAATGGTGAGTTGAAGCTGCCGAATGCCAGGGGTTCCTGCCGCGTCGGCATTCAAGGTGGGCCGTCGAAAAAAATGAGGATGAAAAATGGATGATCCTTCTTTTTGGCTGTGTCATTTACAGTATCATTGCAGTGTCATTCACTGTCACCATTGCGATATGATAGACTGATAGATTGTATATGGCTGTGTTAACAGTCTCATCGGGTCTGTTTATTGCGATTACAATCTGAATTTGTTCACTGAGACTATCCTGTGGCCAACAATCATGTTTACCAAGTAATGAGCAAGGATGGGAAAGAACGATGCGTGTTTCAAGATGACTAGGATCATGATGGCGGGCATAAACATCACCTTTACATCACCTTTTATGTCCAAACATTAACTAGTCTCCGACCGCAGGAACATGGAGTGATGACTGCATTTCGGAAAGTCCACACATTTCCCCAATATTGCCTCAAAATGACATACATCAACCTTTTTTATTTATTTGATTACCCTCCGGTGATCAAACATTTCAATGGAAAATCCCACATTTATAGATGATGTTTCCACTCAAACTTCCTTCATAGGGGATTTCCCATGGCCATCTTTGATTCACAAACGACAAGCCAATGGGCAGACATTTTGAAGTCATTCGGTGGACTGGCACCACCTACTCAGGAAGCTAATGATGTTTTGAGATGGCACACTATTTTGAAGATGGAAGGATGCAAGGTTGCGTGTTTTGATGCAATCAGGACCACCGAGAGGTGTGTCTTGTCCGGCCCGTTTCTTTGCCGTCCTACTTGTAGGAAACACTTGGAACATGTCTGTGACCTGCAACATTGGTTGAAACTAAGCTACCCCGAAAATCCCACAAGTTATCAGATGATCATCATAATTTCTCATTATGATGGGCATCACATGGGAGTAAATAAAACCTCATCCTTGGACACAAATTGGAAAAAAACACGACAGGTGTGCCATCTTGCCTCCTACCTGGCAGCACCAATGAGTACCTGGCGCATTTTCACTGCAGCAAACGCATGGACCTGGAACTTGCATGCCTGGTGTGGGTGTACTCCTGGCACCCCGAAGCTGATGAAGATGAAGATCAGGATGAGGCGGGGGGGACAAAAGTCAAAACTAAGTTGTTTTCCCACGATTTAGCACCACACACCCTTTGAGATTGTATTTGGGCTGGTTGTTGAGGGATATATTATGACATTTTGCTCACTTATCTCACTGATTCTTTTCAAAAGATGCTTTAAACCCAGTTGAAATCATTCGTAACTATTTCGCCAGGTGAACCAAGATGCCATGGCCATGGTCTTCGTGTGCAGCAATGTGGAGCAGATCCCAGATGAGGCGAGAGCCGTGGTGGGACGCCTCAGTTGCCCCCAAGCGGAGGAGCCGGAGATCATTCTGGAAGGTGCGCCGCAGGTTTTTCTCGGTCTTAGTGTTGTTAAAAAAATATGGGTACCCACGGGTACCCCAAAAAACATCAAAAAACCAGAGTCAATCATCAGTTTTGTTGATGAATTTTCCCTATTCAATGGATTTAAATGACCATTCGGGGAGTATACCCCATTTTCAAACACACCAATATGTACCCGAAAGATACTTAGTGGTACAGATACCACTTAATACCAACTAAGACCTAAGAATTGTGACCAATAGGTTGGTATACCACTTGATTCGGGTACCTTAGCTGTATAACCAAGTGCTGTCACCAATAGATTTGGATTGTGGTCAACTGTAATTCACAGCAACAAATTGATGGGCATTGATGGGGGGTTTAATGATAATAGGGCTTAGGCTTAGTGGAGATTGGTGATCGTATTATCAAGACATATCTATACAGTCAATACAGTTCCAGCATGTTCCAGCAGCTCTTTTTTCTTTGAAGATATTTTGAGCCACAGCCGTTGTTGGGGATCATCCTCCTGAAAGTTCTCCCAAGCATGATTCTTTCGCATTGTATCCCTATATCTATTTCAGCGTTTCCCTATTTTTGCAGGCCACACACTCATACTTGCTGCCCTATTGATCTATTGATGAAGGACCCAAACAAATCATCACAAATTTTAAACCCGTCATGAAATTGCAGGTCAAACCATCCTGAGTTTTTGCTGGTATTCTGAGTATTAAACCAACAGCTTAAATTAAAGTTTGAGACCAAAAAAGACCAGGCCAACAGGTGCCACTCTGTATACAAGAAACCAGGGGTCGGACCCCAAATGTCTGCCACATTTCTGCCTCACCCTTTCTGATTGGATTATTGGTAGTTATACTAAATCCATCTAAATCCCATATGATCCATATGATCATATGGAGGTTTCCTGATATGGGAGGTACTCGTACCCCGAAATGGATGGTTTATAATGGAAAATCTTATATATTCATAATGGATGATTTGGGGGTACCCCCATTCTAGGAAACCTTCATATCTTCATATTTTTCCATGATAAATGTTCATTGTTAGGCTTTCCAGGCCCAATAGTTATTCCTTGTGTTCTCCCCACCATTTCCCAGGCCAATCCCTTGGCCCCGTGCTGTTGCGGCGCTCCTGGCTTTTCGCGCACGGCAACTGCCTGGTCTCGCAGCTCTCGCTGGACGTCGTGGCGCCCCCCGGCTACGTCTATGAAGCGCGGTCGCCTTCGCCGTTGCAGCAGAGACACCAGGAGGGGAGTAGGGGGAAGTAAAGGGGTTGCGAGTTGAAGGTCCATCAACACATACATATAATTAATATACTATTATATAATCCCTTCCTCCTAATACTAAACGTCCCCCTAATACTAAAAACAGGCATCCATCTCCAATTTCCGAAAATTTCAGTTTGGCCAATTTGACTTTTAATTGATCCCCTTTAAAAACAAT
>Ga0126342_10010161_pt1 | contig 16832 bp, 18 predicted proteins | sample Cyp1metagenome_FD_92528 | JGI IMG/M metagenome (GOLD analysis project Ga0126342, IMG submission 92528) | Coral microbial communities from Lord Howe Island, Old Settlement Bay, Australia - Cyphastrea 1 metagenome | ecosystem: Host-associated > Invertebrates > Cnidaria > Coral ... | reverse complement strand
TCTAGATGAATATCTAGATGAATATCTAGATGAATATCTAGATGAATATCTAGATGAATATCTAGATGAATATCTAGATGAATATCTAGATGAATATCTAGATGAATATCTAGATGAATATAGATGAATCTAGATGAATCTAGATGAATCTAGTATATATATATCTATATATATATCTATATATATATATATGTCATTTATGTTGCCAACAACAAGGGAAAGAGCTGCCGTGACTCTTCCCATTTGGCTTCACCTCCCCGGACTCCCGGTGTCCTGCTCGATGTCCGCATCCCGACGATTCCCGACGCCACGACCTGGGGCAGGACATGACAGGAGCCCCATGGAGCCCCTACATATCATGGCATATCATGGCGTAAAAACGATCTTGGTCAATGTTCCTGGAAAAGAATGGTATCATGATGTATCATGAATGGTATCAGAAAATTTCACCAACGTGATTGCACCATCATGCTCAAACCAAACATGGATGGGTCACCCACTTCCAAACGCGGCTAGCGGCTAGCAGCTAGGACAACATGATAAACTGCAAAAGTAGGCGCTCTGGTCAAGAACTAACTACTTTTTCTGACCGATATCTCAAAAAATAAAAAGAAGTCAACAAGCTAGTCTCCCAGAAAAAAGTGCTACAAACGAAGACCTAGGACATGTGGCACCTAAAGTTGGGTAGAAAATGACTAACACTCATATAATTTACAATACTAGACACCTAGTGGCCACTCAGAATTGACACGCAGAAAGTGGAAGATTGCTGTTGGGATGTTTTCCGGGCAACATCTATAGTTGGTCCTGGCTCCATATTGTAACCAATGGACTTGACTCTCCAAGCCGAGCCCTGAACGGCTCCATGACAATTGCCACACACTCCCAACATCTCCCAACTTCCTGGCATCCTACAGCAACAATGACTGGGTCCTAGGTCATCTTGCACGAAGACATCAATGAGTGCCTGCTTTCTTTCAGAGAAGCTCGAGAATCACACATCAATGGACTTTCTTGTCACAAAGGACTAGACTATGACTCAAATCATGTGGTCAAGACCAGCACTTTAGTACAGCTGCTAGTTGCAAAAAAAAACGGGGCCGTGGCCCCCCCAAAATCACCGTACATATATTAAATCAACATCAAAATAAGTCGAGAATAAGTCTAATATTCTTATGTGGTAAACCGAATGGATAAACCTACAAGTATCATTTTTGGGAGATGGTTTATAGGACCCATTTATGATGATTTTGTAGATGACTTATCATGGGGACCCAAGATTGACAACTCACACTTGTAAAGCCAATGACCCGAGTCTCCCCACTCAGCAGGGCTACGAAGACATCGGAGGCCCCCAAGCCACGCCTAGGCGAATATCCTTGTGGTAAGGGATCGTGCCCTGGGCAATCGCTATCTTCAAGAACACGTGGGGTCCAATAGCATCAATAGCCCATGGTCCCACGACTTATGGAAACTACCCTCTTGTAAACTAACATAACTATGGGAAATCACCATTTTCAATGGGAAAACCCACTATTTCTATGGTCATTTCCAATAGCTATGTAACAAATTACCAGAGGGTACAACCAAATGATCACACCTTTAATCATCCTATATCTCACAGCACGTCACTAGGGGCAGTTGGTTAAGCTGGACAGGGCTGGACAACCAACAATACCGAAGAACTGGCACCGCTACGGAGCAAAAAAAACGACCACAGTCCACCGTCCATAGGTCTGTTTGTTTGTTTGTGTGTGTGATCTCTTGAAAATTATCCCAACAACATCAGTTGACAGTTGCAGCATGTGGCAGCTCAATTTTACGAGCGCATTGTGGAGCCAAAACACGCGAGCCCTCAGTTCCACTCCGACGAGTGTGCACGAATTTACCGACTTCGCAGCTGCGACTGCTATTGTTCCATCTTCTGCATGCTGTTTGGGAACCCAGTTGGTGAGGTTCAACCCCTAAATATAGGAGCCACTTGAGATAATCAGCAGGTTGGCATGCCACATCCAAGAAAATAAAGCCACACAATTGGAATGCATGCCATCATATGCCATCCATGCTCACCCTATCAAAGTAAACGGTCAACGGAGTGTTGCGTGGGTTAAGACCTCCACAAAATCCTTTCGGCACCGCTGCGAAGTCGTTAAGCTGCAAGGCAGCTGTCGTCTCGCCATTGTACTTCATAAAAGTTCAAATTCTGGGCGTAAACAGCGGCCCCCTGGAAACTATATCTCTCATTTTGGTCCAGATTTGGTGGGATTCAACTGGATGAATTGGTGATCATCTTCCCAGAAAAATACATGATATATCATGATATTATGTAGAAAGTGCATCAAAATGCATCAAAATGCATAGGTTTAAGCCACATGGTATCGGTATCCGTGTCCGTTTCCACGTTTTCCAGCCCTTGGACTCTCCGATTCGCATGGCATCACCCTGGCCGACAGCTATGGCAGATGCTTATGGCCCCGACGTGGTGCCACGGCCCGGTGGGGAAGCGGCTGCATGACTTGGCGCACGCGGGAACTGCGGTGAACATATGGTGCGTCTAACGGAGCAGCGTCTCCTGGGTGGAAACTTTGAGGATTCCATCAATTCCATCTCTTGGAATTGTCCAGTTTTGTCATATCTGTTTCCTAGTGAGGTCTTGAAGGATTTGAGCTCCGACTAAGTGGATTTCAGGTACCAACTGGTACTAGGGATTGGGCTGCCTTGCCAGTTTCTATATTCTCATCATCCTTTCGGCCAGTTTCAAGGATCGGGACGGCAGCCCAACCCCTGTAGGAACAAGCCACGCCTGTGCTCAGTTGGCTGCTGCATCAGCGGCAGGTAGGTAGAGAAACTACAGGGGCCAATTATGATTTCTGCTATTGTGATTTTCCTTCCTGCTATTACCAGTTCAAAATGTTATTCTATGCATTTCTGTGCATCATTTCTGTACATCTTCGAAAACAGGAGATACCCTCTGGTAATTTAACATAGCTATGGAAAATCACCATGTTTAATGGGAAAATCCACTATTAATGGTCATTTTCAATAGCTACGTTAAATTACCAGAGGGTAGAATTTGGTCAAATTTGTAAACAGTTTTTGCCTTTGGATGCTCAATGATGCAACCTTTCACTTCTTCGCCTCGATTCGCTGGTACATGGCCTCGGCATCGCCATGCGGTTCCGTCGCCAACTCAACCACTGCATCACTGCCCAGGTTCAATTGGATTCAACCATAAAGGCCCTTGATGGTCTTCATATTTCATCACGGTCTTACAGCACCCAAAAAACATCAAAAAAAACTAGACAAACAACTATCACCAGGCTGGGAGAATAAAGTGAATAAGAACAAAAATCATCAAAAAAACACATAACATGGTTTAAGCATCCGCTACCAAGTCATGGCGCCAAGTCCATGGCAGCCATGGCAGCCATGGCACCTCCTCCGCCTCGTCATCAGCACCCGCCTTTTCCTCCATGATTCCATCTGCCAGCTCCTTGTTCAACTCCTGGAGGTCCTCCATCTCCTCCTGGAGACAGAAAAAGTATGAAAAAACTCGAGATGTTCATGGCAAACATGTACTTTAAGATACTTTAAGATACTTTAAGCACAAGTTCGTGGGTATAGTTGAGCTATGTTATGATGAGTTATGATGAGTTATGATGGTATAAATCGATGGTAGGTGTTCATGGTACCTATGGTACCTGAATCCATTACGATGGAACCAACACCGCAAATGCTTCGCAGCGACGCAGCGGCATGCGGCACCTCTGGAAGGGCATCGGCCTGCTTTCGGTGTGCGTGGATCATGCGGTTCTTTTCATCCCTCAAGGACCTTGGCAGGACTGCTGATATGGATGGGGCTCGTCATGTCATGTCTTGTCCATGTTTTTGGCACAAATGGGGCAAAGTTACTGCTTTAATCTGCTTTAGATATCGATGATATGCCCGAGCCATGGCACTTCTTCAGCACATCCACCATGTGATCCACTGCCTCCTGCAATGTGGCCTGTGCATGCTTCTCCGGGTTGGACAGGGTTACCTGGCCGGAAGTGGTCAGCTAAATTGGGGGATGGGGATGGTCACCTTCCTGACAAAATCTCGTAATAGAACATTAGATTATTATAGAATTAATATATATATATATATATAAATAACAAGATAATATTGGCATTGCAGAAACCCTGTCTCTATTCTCCATCATGACCATCACAATTTGATCTCGAAAAGATGAAGTTATCATCTTCATATTGAATAAAGGACATCAATATTTACCATCCAGGGGGGCATGGTATTTTTGAAATCCCGAGTAAATCTCTGGAACAATGGACTGCTCCAAAAATCAAAAACCATCCAGCCTTGTGGTGGTTGGCCAAGGTCACAGTTGCCTTGAAGATATACCTCGGTAACCAGGCGATTGTGGTTCTCTGGTACTGTGACCAAGGCCAGGAGTGCAAACAAAATCCAAGACAATTCTATCTGAGTAATTGTGAATGTTATATTCATAGTATATAATGTATATATCATTGCATGTTAAACAAAATGTAAATATATGATCACGTGCATAATACATATGTATATATATACATACATATACTATACATATATACATATATAATATATAATCATATTATATATATCTATATACATATGCTTAGGTACATACATGCATCTCATTTATAGCATACGATCAGCTCATGCTGGATCTTTACCATGACTCCGTGGCCACAGCTACCAAGCCACGGCGTCAGAATCTTGTGGCCAGGATTGGATTCTTTGCTCACTGCGATGTCCTCCTCCTCGTTACGTCGTTGCTTTGACCAAAATCATCCAAAATCTATGGGCTACCCGGCCTGGTGAACTAACAGTTTGCTATTGAAAATGGCCATAGAAATAGTGGATTTACTCATGAAAAATGGTGATTTTCCATAGTTTTTTGTATGTTTACCAGAGGGTACCGTGGATTGACACTGGGGCAGTTCCTGGAAAATATTTATCCCCATGACGTCCCAACGGCCTCAGTCTCCAGCAACTCTCCACCTTTCTTCCCCTTCTCAGGGCGTTTCTCACGATGGAAGTGTTCAGAGACTTGCCTAAGCCAGGTGAAGTTGGAGGTTCACCTCCAGTTTTTCGACTCTGAATCCCCAGCTGTAGTGGAATGATAAGGGTATGTTTATGGGATGTAATAGGGCATATTATATATATATACAGTATATATATATATATCTTTTTGATACTTCTGTTTGGTGAACGTCGCTTTTTGTTAAGTCTCTCTCTCTCGGGTTTGAGCTCATAAAATAGGAACCGTTGAATGGGAAGATTAACCATCAATACTTGGACTGCGAACAGCCATACGATCAACAAGAATCTGCTTGTTGCTTAAGCCACCCCTTAAACATCCTTAAACATGCAAATAGAAAGGCATGTACTACGGAAACAAAAATGAATGGATTTTATGCATTCCGAAATCACAAGCCGGTGTGTATCTCGCGGATCCTTAAACACTCATAGTTTCCCATGGTGCTTTGTTGCGACTGCCATCACCTGTCACCCTACAGCCGGGCAGCAAGTTCACTTCTACGTGTTTGATGAAGTCCTCAAACTTCTCCATGGCGGATACCTTGGGACCGGGTGGGTCCACAGGGCTGGACATGGGGTTTTATTATATTACCCTCTGGTAATTTAACATAGCCATGGAAAATCCCTCATAAATGGAGGTTTTAATGGGAAAATCATCTATAAATGGGCCATTTTCCATGGCTATGTTAAATAACCAGATGGTATATTTTTGTCCTACCAACTTCCGTCATGCTACTCTGACATGTGAGATTCTGTGGGTTCTGGTTCATTGAGATGGTGGTATTCTACTCGCTGATGCAAAATAACGCCAGTTCACATCCAGTTCCGTTTCTCCCTTTCTTCACCAACATGAAACTTCCCTGTCGCATTTTGGGAATTTGTTTTTTTGCTGAAACCACGCGACGCAGCTTTCATCAATTTCCCCAATATTTCTCAGCTCTGGTGCCACTTTCTCCTCGATGTAGTGCTTGGCATTGCTCTCCTCATGGAGGTGTTTGTGCTGCGGCAGCTGGGTCACAATGTGCAGGGTGTAGGGCACCTGGCACTGGCAGCACAGGCAGCACTTGGGGTGATCAAGGCACTGCATTGCCAGAAATATGGGTGTTTCCTAAAATGAGGGATCCCCATTTTAGCTGCTTAGCTGGATGGTTTATACTGGAAAATCCTCGCAAACATGATTCAGGATGATTTAGCCCTCTGAATAATGATTGATGAATGTCAATGTCAGTCCATTTTACCCATTGACATTGACATTCATCAATCATTGATGTTACCCAATGATTCAGGATGTTAGCATATTATATGTTACCCGAACCCATCCCGACCTCTCGTGTCTCCCCACCCCATCAGTGCAGCTCGGCGACGCGACGCTCGGGCATGGCTGGCTTTTCCTCTTCTGGCGCCTCCACCGGGTCGGGAGGAAGCTCGTAGACGCCTCGGCGCCGCAGGGGCAAGCGACCACGACCGGCTACCCAACAACCACAGTGTGTAAGGTGGTTCATATGCTTGAGAATAGGTGGTTCATAGATTAATCTTGATAGATGGTCTATTCATAGAATTGGACGATGGGAAAATTTACAGGAAAGCCCTATATTTCATGGTAAAAACCATGGTCTCCTGTAGATTTTTTCCCTTAAACCAATCCAGTGATCTATGACTCTATGAAATCTTATTGAGTATCTATTGTTGTGGGGGCATTCATGCGGTGGTTAAATCCCACTGATGCATCAGCCTGAAGGCGAATGGTTTGATGGTCGGGATGTCTATTTTCAAGACGTCCTACACCGCAAAAAAAACAGGCCCAAATGACCCACATAAATCAATCATCAAAAACATCAAATACCATCAAATATCGCTTGTTCACTTGTTTACTTGTTCAATCGAGACTATATCATCAACACCAAATCACAAACACTATACAATTATATATCATACCCAATTCAGGCATGGGAAGAACTTATCGGATTATCGATGACAGGACCGCCAAGTGAATGAACTACTCATTGCAAGCAGAAATACATTCCTTTGCTTCAAATCATTCAGATATGACCTGCCCACGGGCAGGGTATGTAAGACAGGTTTCCCTATTCTGCCTCGATTTTTTTCTAGTATATTGAGGGTTAAGACGAGCAACTGTCTACAATGGCAAAGGTTTGCTACAATGATGCCTCATTACTGTGATATGTTGCATAATTGTCGTGAAATCGTCATTGTCTTTGCCAAAAAGGTCAGGTCCTGGTTGTATTTCAGAAAGGTCCTGGTTACTATGGTTCTGTCTTTATTCATAAGCTATATTTAATTAATTTAACTGACTATATCTTCACTTGCCAAGCGATCCAAGCGTCCCTCGAGCTTGTCCTTGTTGCGGATGTTTCCATGCTGCTGTTTCCGGTTGAGGCCAGATCCCATGGGCGCCTGATAGGCCACAGAGCTGACGGTGGTCGCCACCACGAGGCCAGCCAACATCGCCAGGCCATGGCCGCTCCTGTCGAACGTTCGCGGTGTTACGAAGCTCAAGGCATGTTGGGGAGATGTGACAATATATGACAATATATGATAATATATATATATATATATTATATATATGACAATATAATATTAATTTACATTGGAATACGGAATGTCAGCAAAATCTCTAGAAACCCTGGGGTTTGATACGGTTTGACCATCTGAGACCAGGATTATGTACCCAAGTCGCACCAAGAGCCCCCATGCATCCTGGGACGAACGGAAGCTCGGCGAGACGGCATGGTTCCAATGGCTCAATGGGCAAGGAAGATTCGGCCGAGCGGAAGAAAACCAGCCAGATATTTGTTGGAATTGAGCATCTTGGCTTGCTGCAATTCAGCTGACCTGTGATATGCTGAGTCACTGTGGCTGTGAGCCAGGGTTTGCGGATGACATGTTCGAAGGCTAAGAAACACCCTGTGGCTCTGCAGCCTATGGGACCTGAGCAGCTTCTGTTTGCCCACTTGACCTGCTCAAACTTCGGCGCTAAAAAAACCTTGCCCAAATCATCCTGCATTGATGCTCCGTAAGTCCGTAACATAAAATTGCAGTATAATATATACGTTATAAGGTCCATGTAGTGCCTATGTAAGGGACCGGCTTCCCAAATATATTATGCACTTCCTTTGTTCTATGGCACAGCACTTCCATTCTAGGCATCTGTAAAGGCAATTGGCATTTCCAGGACTGGCAATTGCAGGGAGTTATCAACTGGACAACCCCGTCAGACTACTTCTCTCCTGGATCTTGTTAGTCGTTTCCATGACAATTGTCGAGTCCTACAAGTTTGTGCCGGGTTGACCCTGTTGTACCTATTGGTAAGCATTATATATACCAGTGATGAAGGATAAATCTTCAATGTGTTTTCCTAATGTTCAAGGGCTCAAGAATCTCGTCAACTTACAGCATCAGCACATCGAATTTCAAATATTTCAAATCCGGAGGCCAAATATACTGAAAACACACACTCCATATTAGATAAAAATATGTCTAGCCTAGGCCTAGGCATGAATTGCCATGCCATCCACGCCAAGATTGCTTCTCCTTTTTTCGTGAGTCGAGCCAGGAGCTTTTCGCCCCAGCGGCTCATCGTTTTTGGGGCCCAGAGGGGGGCCAGGTTTCTGCTCAGCTCACGCCCGCTGCGTTGACACCTCACAACTCGTCATGCGCCTCCTCCTCGTCATCCTCGGCACCGGCACCGCCAGCACCACCGCCGCCGTAGTACTTAGAGACGATCGGAGCCTTGGAAAAGTCGTGCACTGCGTGGTGCTTTCAATACATGCTTTAGATAAGCTATGCATTTCCTGTTTTACCAAGTTGTTGAGCTATTCACTGTGGCCTGTAGCTTAAGATATCTTTAGAATTCTTTAGAAATGTTCCACCGTGGAGCCCAACATGCCTTGTGTGATGCTACCAAGAGACGCAAATTCCTTCGACCTCCTTGTGCTTCTCCTTGATTTCCTCAGCATCTGCCTCTGGGTTGGAATCCAACCAAGACTGACCATCCTTGAGGGCATCCAAAATCTGCTCCTTCTCCTTAGCAGGTCACGCTTCGTGGCAAGCCGTTCGGCTATGCTCAGGCGTCACAGGGTTCGCAGCAAGTTGGCTACAAAAGCCACAGGAAATTAACCGTCTTTGAAGCCTGTGGCCCTGTTCTTGGCAATCGAACGCATTCACTAATCATTATAGTTCCTACAGTACAAGAAGGAAATGACATGAAACATCATAATCATAATTACATTGTCAACACATGTCAACACCACAATGGCTGCTTTCCCCTCGAGGCCAAAAACAATGCATCACTTAAGCCGCACGGCTGCCGCAACACTCATATAAAATCTCCCCAGTCGGCCGATGTCGCCTACCCTCTGGTTATGTCAAAATAGCTATGGAAAGATCCACCATTTTTCATGGGTAAATCCACTATTTCTATGGTCATTTTCAATAGCTATGTAACAAATTACCAGAGGGTACATACTTATAGTGGATTTTCCCATTAAAAATGGTGATTTTCAATAGCTACCAGAGGGTATCACTGCAGCGCAAGCTTCATCGGAATCCATCTTTTCACTGAGACCCTTGTTGTCTCCGGAGCCTTCGGTGGCCGAGCGCATGGAATGGATGTAGCCGTCGAAGGCGTTCTTCGCATCAACACGTTCCTGGGGCGCCGCGAGGCTGGTGGATCCTGGTGGATCCTGGTAAAGTACACTCTGGTAAACTAACATAACTATGGAAAATCACCATTTTTAATAGGAAATTCCACTATTTCTATGGAAAATCCACTATAAACTATGGAAAGATCCACCATTTTTAATGGGAAAACTCACTATTTCGACTGGGCCATTTTCAATAGCTACGTTAAATTACCAGAGTGTAAAAGATTGGAGAATCCCATGGTAGATGTAGGCACACTGGCGGCCACAAATGCGTGCAAGAAAAAAACAATGAGAACAAGAATGGTAACAATATGATATGGATTTATATGGCAAGAAAAGTATTGTCCTTTTTTCTACCCGTAAAAAAAACAGTACCCTCCAGTATCAAACATGGCAATCGAACTCAGTGATTACGTATCAAGTCCCACTACTTTGTAGATGATTTTCTCATGTACCATCTGGTTATGACTCACATCGCCATGGAAAGGTCCACCATTTTTAATAGGTAAACCATCTATTTCTATGGGCTATCTATACCATGGCAAACTGTTACCCTCTGGTGAACTAACATAGCAATGGAAAATGGCTATTTATAGTGGATTTTCCCATCAAAAATGGTGATTTTCCATTGCTATGTTAGTTCACCAGAGGGTAGTCATAACCAGATGGTAATATCCCATATCATCCCATGAAATTCACCATGGTTAACCACAGAAAATCACCATTTTCCTAGTGGTTAAATAACCAGGTTGGGTAGTTATGGCCATTCATTTCGGGATTTCCATGGATAACCATTTGGTGCAGCCTGGACACCTTGACCTTCTTGTCCTCATCCGCAAACTCCTCGGCCTCGCGGATCATCTTCTCGATCTGTTCTTCCGTCAAACGGCCCTTGTCGTTGGTGATGGTGATCTTCTCCTGAGATTGCGAAGTGGAGGCCCTGGAGGCGATGTTTTTTTCGATCCAAAGGCTTCAAAGGATCCACAATGGGAATCTGCTTGGTGGTATACCTACCCCTCTGAAAAATATGAGTTCGTCAGTTGGGGTGATTATTCCATTTATTCCCAATATATGGAAAGTCATAAAAGCCATGTTCCAGTCACCACCACCCAGCAATCAATGGGAATCTCATGGAATTCTGGACCCATCGAGTTGATGAATACACCTTAGGCCCTCCATTGGGATTCCGAACGCAACGCCGCAACGCTGACGTGACAGTCGCACACAACGACTGAGCAACTTGGATTATACATCCGTCCCGTAGTATGTACCCTCTGGTAAACTAACATAACTATGGAAAATCACAATTTTTAATGGGAAAACTCACTATAACTAGGGTATTTTCAATAGCTATGTTAAATTACCAGAGGGTATGTGAACAAACACGTTTGTGCCAGTCGCTCATTGGTGACTTGGAAACATAACTCAGAGCGACCACCATCGACCACCAAATTCATAGCTTTGAACAGTCTGGGTTGGGATCCTCTGAACCAGACTGTGACAACTTTCCGAACAACTTTCAAGATTGAAACTGCAACCATCATCAATGGCCATTTCAGGAACCTAAATTGGGGGTACTTACCATATATAAGGCCTATATAAGGCCTTAATTTCAGGGAATATCCCCACAAAATATGGCCTGAAATATGCTACAGTACCTCCAATTTAGGATCCTGGAGATCTCCCATTGACATCACAGCTCAGTGGAAAACATGTTTTCCAAGACATCCCAAGACATCCACCATGCACGTTTCAGGCCCAGCCACGCTCTTTCCGGTGCCCTTGTCTTCTGCACCTGGTGTCTTCATATTTTCATGCCCTGATATGCCCTGAAACAAGCTGGTTAACGGACCTGGGTGCGAATCAACATCAGTGACCCCAAACAATGAGTCGATTGTGGCAGATTGATATTCAAAACATCCAACACCCCTGGTCAACGAGAGTTTATCAAAAAGGCACAGGGAAATCGAAAGGCGTCACACAAACAGAAGCCAAATACCAGATTTGAAGACATGTATTTCATGCTGATGATCATACACTTGGGACATTGAATCATCTTATAGATCATCTGAAATCCACATTTCAAATGGAAACATCATCTGAAAACATGCTCGACAAACATTCTGCCATTTCTATCCATTTCTGCCGTTGGTTAAGCATGTTAAACATCCTTAAACATGAACAAACCACCAGCCCCTGGTGCCGCAGCAGGACCTACGTTCAAAATGCCGTTGCTGTCGATCTCAAAGGTCACTTCAATCTGTGGCTGACCACGGGGAGCAGGCGGAATCCCGCCAAGCCTTGGCTGCCATGGGAAAGACTGGGTGAAAACCCGGTCTTTGTTGGTTTAAGATGGCTTACCCTCTGGTAAACATACAAAAAGCTATGGAAAGATCCACCATGTTTCATGGGTAAATCCACTATTTCAATGGCCATTTTCAATAGCTATGTTAAATTACCAGAGGGTAAGGCCGGTCAGTTATAATTTGCCGTAACACGGTTATAACAGCACGTTGCATCTGATAAAAGGGGGTAAATGACTTCAGAAGTGCCATCGAACCATCTACATCATTTACTAAAGGGAACACTTATAGGTGTGGTAGTGGAAGGCTTCCTGGGAAGAGCGAGGCATCTAGCTGGCTGCCAAGTAATCCAAGTAGGCTAAGTAGGACAAAGAAGCCATTCATTTGAAATTCAATCGGTTTGGAATCGGATTCCAAATCAGCCCCACCAGGCTCGAAGTGAATGCGTCACATTCCTCGGGAACAATTATCCAATATAGATCTAGAAAAATATACTAATACTAATTTAATATATATATATATAATTATATATATATATATACATATATATGTGCAAATCAGCCATCATGCCATGGGCAAGACGCAATCTCGTGCTTGCCAGTGATTGAACACAATGCAAACTAATTGGCACTAGTGTCTTACACTGGACATTCCCAACATTGGACGATCTTCCCACCTATGGTATCTACTTCCCCTGCTTACATCCTTGACCACAGCCATGAAGCTCAAACTTGCCCAAGAGGTGGTTGTCTTTGGTCATGGGCCGTTCACCTCATGGAGTTGCCCAACAGGTGCAACTCAACATTGTTGCATTGAAAGTTGGTTGGGGTGACAGATTTCATGAAATTTCCAATCCTCCCCAAATCCATGTTTGTTCCACTAAATGCAGGTTTTTCGGTTGGCTATTTTCAGACGTGTTCCCATCTATGGTACCCCCGCTTTTCATTGGATGGTTTCGATCATCTTTTGATCGACTCACTGCCTTCATAGACCTGGATGTTCACTGCTGGCTGGTTGTCCTGGCACTGATGCTGTCCATGACACGCAAAACCTCCTCGTATCTGTAGTTGCCTGCATGTGTAAATGAATATATATATATATATATGAATAGATAGGACATCAGGAATATATTTACATATATTTATACACCCTGATGGAATAAAGCAATATTTATACACACATACATACATACGTTACATTACATTACACTACACTACATTACATTATACGTTTATATACATAATATATATATATGTATATATGTATGTATATGTGTGCATTATACCTGCGCATGCATCCAGCCATATAGATAAACATCATAGATCCATGACTTCATATATGACATTGCATAACCCCATCCGTATACAAATACAATCAAATACATACAACTTAACAATTAAAATAAATTATGATCATCATGATGCTGTTCATCTATGCCTTCATCAGCAAAAGCCAAACACTCCATCAAAACCCTGGAGACCTCGTGTTTTTCACAATCTATTCGTCGTTTTCCAGGAGTTGCAGGGGCAGCATGCCATGATCAACCCATGTACGGCTAGGTGCGGCCCAGGGTGGTCGCTGAATTTCGCAGTAATGCAGTAGTCGGCTTGGACCAGTGTGGGTTCACTATCCCAAGCAAGTCGAACGAAGGATCCACTAAATGTGTTTGGAACATGTTTAAAGCATGGATCGCTGGAAAGAACTTATCAGCAATCACTGTGAGGCCCCAGCTGTAAGTCCCACCAACAGCAAGCAGAATCCTGGTAGGTGGAGAAGACCTGCGACTTCTTGGTTGGGATCACCTCAGTGAAGGTCATCGATGGCACGCTCTTGACAATGACATGTTCTGATGCTCGCAAAAGAAGCACTGGAAAATAAACCCGTGGCAGGTCTTCTGAAAAACTCTCAAGAGAGGAGCACACCCGCTTATATAACTTTGCCTACTAGGAAGCATCCACAGATTTATCATTCACAACACTGATTTTACTGTCCACCCTGCACTACTCATTGGGACCTGCGGGATAGCTAAGCGGCAGTGTTTCGGGAGATCAGCTTGGTCATTACACCTGGCCGGGCTCCAAAGTTGGCCTCCCCCAATTGATGTGTCATGGTGGGTCGTCTTCTTACTCAAGCAATACCCTCTGGTAATTTAACATAGCTATTGAACATGGCCATAGAAATAGTGAGTTTTCCCATTAAAAATGGTGATTTTCCATAGTTTTTTGTATGTTTACCAGAGGGTATCAAACCTTGGGAGAGCTGAATGTATCTGAATGTACTGATGACTCAGTCACCCCATGGATATTAATTGGATCTTGATGGCGCCTCTTTTCGCCAAAATCTATGGATTGATGGTTGAAATCCCACACTTTTTAAAGGTGTAAACTTGGGGATGGTGGATCCGCTGTTGATATCTCCAGATAGGTGGATATCCCATATTCATGGTGGATATCTCCATATAAGGTATGATATGGTATGATGGATCATAAATGGTGGATATCCCAATTCATCACCAGATATCGAGAAATCTCCAGTATCTCCAGCCAACACCCCTGCGATCCCCGGCCCTTTTCGGCGCCTCCAACGGTCTCAATGCCCAGAGTCAAGGGGGTCACGTCCAGCAGCAACAGATCCTGTCCGCCCTCGCCGCTCAGGATTCCGGCTTGCACGGCCGCACCATAGGCGACAGCTTCATCCGGGTTGATGCCGCGGTTGGGCTCCTTACCTGCAACTGGCTGTTCTGTTCCAAAGGCAGAAAATCAAAAAAAATGTGGACATACTATATATATATGGCGTGTGTATATATATATAATTATATATATATGTGTGTATGTTAAAAACATCTAGTATAACATGACACATTAAGGATCCTTAATGTTGATTTCCAGGGATTGCCCAAAAACTTGACCCTATATCCACTCTGCCAAGTGGCCGTTGAAGAAATCCTGGCGGTCTGTCAATGGCTCCATCCATCCCGTGGATTCATAGAATAGGGCTGATTTATAACTGGTTAATAGTGATTAATAATGGATTAATAGTGGCTTAATAGTGGTTAATAATGGGATGATTTACCTGCTTGGTGGTTGAGCCATCCCTCTGAAAAATGATGGAGTTCGTCAATGGGAAGGATTTTCCGAGATATTATGGAAAATAAAAACTGATCCAAACCACCAAGCAGTTTTTATTCAAGTTTACCCTCTGGTTATGTCAAAATAGCTATTGAAAATGACCATTAATAGTGGATTTTCCCATTAAACATGGTGATTTTCTATAGCTATGTTAAATTACCAGAGGGTAGGATGTGCAATGACACTTTTCAAGCCATCCTGCTGTTCAACAAAATCTGTCTCCCCAAGGCCCCAGCAATTGGACCCCCAACATCTTCTCAAGCCGCGGGCTTCCCGATCCACCCCAGAATCAGCGATGACTGGCATGGCAATTGTGAAGATCCGCTTGCCAGATTTACCATAAGAATATATAAGAATTAAATATGACAAATCTGAAAATGTGGGGTTGTTACGATTGCCATGCTGTCTTATCAATCCGATCTATCCAATCTATCCAATCTATTTAATCTATCGAAACAGTCCACATAATCTATCCATTCATCCGTTCATCCGTCCATCATCAATCCATCAATCCATCTACCCTCTGGTAAACTAACATAGCTATTGAAAATGGCCATAGAAATAGTTGATCTTCCCATTAAAAATGGTGATTTTCTATAGCTATGTTAAATTACCAGAAGGTATTCAAAAACATGATATGTTCACTTCTTTCTTACCCTCTGGTAATTTAACATAGCTATTGAACATGGTGATTTATAGTGGATTTTCCCATCGAAAAGGTGATTTTCCATAGTTTTTTGTATGTTTACCAGAGGGTAATCCATGGTGTGATTTCCATGATTTCCATCTCAGCTTCCTTGCCGATCCCCTGGGCTGTCCTTGATCAGCTGTTGCACCTTGGGGATACGAGTAGAGCCACCCACCAACACGATTTCGTCCACCTGGTTCTTCTTCAGACCTGCTGTGCCCCTCAAAAATCTGGAGGCTTCGGGGAGAAATGTGTCTTTAACATTTGAGGGGATATCATGGGTGTGTGTGTGTGTACAGACTGTATTCATATGCATAAATAAATATACATACATATATATATATATATATGGGTATAGGCCTGAAGACGGAATAAAACAAAAGGAGGGTTGGCTTCTGGACTTGGGGATTGGGGGAAGCAAAACTCACGCGCATCGCGCGCATTGAAAAGTGATGTGGTGCCACGCGGGCCACCTGAGTCTTCCAGCACTTGCTTCACCTCAGTTCGTGTGGTTTCTGATGAACATCAAATAGGCTACCAATAAATAGATCCAAGATGATCCAAGTAGTGGGTAAGGTATGGGGGTATCTTGATGTAAACCCAACTTCACCCACTCCATGGTGGCCCTTCACTTGAATCAATTGGGGGTTTGGGCACCCAGAATCCAACTCTAAGCCTTCAAAGGTGTTGCTTTTTAAGGAACTGCCACCATTTCTCTACAGTGGGATGGCAAAACATCCTGGCAAAATGGCTATAGATATTTCGCTTTTTTGGGGGGACTATACTGACGGACACCGAGTTAGAACCTCAAAATTTTTCCAAAATTTGGTCGCCCAACAGTTAGAACCCCAAAAAAATGCACACTTAGAACCTTGGTTTGCAAAGGGTTCTAACTCATTAGAACTTTGGTTTGCAAAAGGTTCTAACTCAGGGGGTAACACCAACCAACTATGAGAACCGCATCATTTTCCTG
>Ga0126342_10010160_pt1 | contig 16832 bp, 13 predicted proteins | sample Cyp1metagenome_FD_92528 | JGI IMG/M metagenome (GOLD analysis project Ga0126342, IMG submission 92528) | Coral microbial communities from Lord Howe Island, Old Settlement Bay, Australia - Cyphastrea 1 metagenome | ecosystem: Host-associated > Invertebrates > Cnidaria > Coral ... | reverse complement strand
TCTCCTCTGCCGGAGCTCCTGAGTGAATGACAGGATGGCAACATGAATGGAAACATGTCACATCAGCGAAGAATTGTCTTTTAAAAGAAGGTGGGTTTCACATGTCGCAAGCCACCCGTTCAGTCTAACAAACTGTGCCTCAACATGTCTTAAACATGATAAAATCAGGTTTTACCAGTTTATAAAATGCCAACAAAACTAATTTTGCTGGCAGAAACCCTAATGGAACTGGCCCAGGGATTCCATAAACAAAACCTCATTGATCAGAGAGATATAGAGAGATGAGATCTTAAACTCTCCCAACATGATCCACATGTACAGTTTTAGTTTTGTCATGTTATGTCTGATATGGTCATATACGGTCATATATGAGCATATATGATACAATATGATTAAATACGGATGGATATGAGTGGATGACATGTTTGCAAATTCTTGCAACACGTGCCCTTCTCAAAACTGCAGAGCGGGAAGCTTTCAGGTGTCCGTTTTCAGGTGTCTGTGGAACACGAACGGCCAACAAGGATTTGCCAGGCTTGAAGACATGCAAAACATGCTTGCTTTGCATTTCCAAACTGATGTCTGCAGAAAAGACTTGTAAAAAATGACTCAACAAATATGGGAGTCCTGTCGGTTCTGTCGATTCTGTCGATTCTTCGGCCTTCTTGATCTTGCCTTTCCCTTTTTCGCCTCCTGAACAACAGCAGGGAGCGTAGCAATCACAAGCAATCACGGGTTATTTTCTGTGGGCAGTACTGTCTACTGTTGTGATCTGTTATGATCTTTTAATATCTTTTATGTTATGCCAGTTTTGGTTGGATGACCCTCCAAAGTTCTACCTCGGCGATCCCTGGGGCAAAATGTAAGAGTGCTTGGATGGTTTGAGAATAGTCGAGATTTCCTAATGGGGATCACTGAGCCTGATATCACACATGCACACCTTTTGCAACCTTTTGGTCTTGGCAGCGCGGAAATCAGGACTAAGCAGCGGACTTGACCACTTTCACCACTTTGTGGGTGAGTGTTTTCACTCTTTGCCCTCATGCTGATTCTGCCAGCACATTACCACAGCTGATACAAATTTAGCAGGGTAACTGGCACTACTGGCCAAGTCTGGACCTCCATGGAAACCTTTGTCATTTTTGACATAGTAGACCTTGACATACTTGCCTTGGGCTTTGGCTCTTTCAATTTTGCGCTCCATGCGATTACGATGCTTTGCTCTGACTGCCTTTGTAGCTTTGCGTACAACGGCTGACAGAGTCGCCATGTTCGAATACAAGTGTGTAGATTTTAGCAAGTCATGGCCGAATATTCCTAAATGAGTCAGGTAGCGCTTCAAATCCCATATGTTTATGAAATCCTTTGAGGCTTCCTGCTTGAACAGCCAGCTTGTCATAGGTTGTTCCACCATGATTCGCAAAGTGGGACGCCACCAGAATGCCAGCATCAAAAGGGTGGCCTGTAGCATTGTGACCCAGACCATTTTATAAAACACATGCCATTCCAAAGATACAAAAGTTTCCTATGGATCACTATATCCGATGCATTTTATAAACCTACATGAGTCCTCCGGTTTTAAAGATCATATAGAAAAAACATGAAAACACATGAAAACATGGAAAAACATGGAAAAACATGGAAAAACATGGAAAAACTATATGTATATACTATATAGGATTTCACCGGATTTCCACTGGTTGGGGCCTGAATTCTGTCCACCGAGACACGGTGTTTGCAAGTATCAAATTGCTGAGCCGCACACATTTCAGGCTGATGTCGCCAAGCAAATCTACTGCCTGATGGATGGATAGCAGAAAGACTTTAGAAGGTTTATGAAAGTTTATGTTTTGGGTGTGGGTTGAGGATGTGTTCCTTAACCCGCAAAGTACAGAAAGAGTTGCACCTTATAAATCACACCCAAGGTTCACTGCGTTTGTGCGTTCCCTGCGAGATGCCGACATAAAGGGAACAAGGTGGTGCAACCGGTAAAAAGGCACCATCTAAGGTCCTGAGATGCTGCTGTCAAAGCAAATTATTTTGGCATGGGCGTCACTGTTCTAGACAAGTTCCCCTGCAGCTTGATCAGATTTGTCATGATTTGTTTGCAGCAAACATTCTGCTTGCCGCTGCAACTTGCAACCAAGCTGCTGCAAGATCATGTCCAAAAGCAAACGAAACCCAGATGGCGATGTGATGTCCTGGTCATCACTGTTCTTCACGTCAAATGAAGTGGCAGCAAAACCAAGCTTCTGGAATGCTCGTTCAAATTTGCGACTGTGTGAGAATGTGTCCACACACATATACTGCCGTTCGCCGGACCAAGTTCGGCAGTATTGCGTCAAGTGGATCCAGTCATGTGATGCACTGTACCACTGGTGCTCTGGCAAGGTAGATGAAGCATCTAAACCGCGTTTTGCTCCAAATGCAACCTGGGCAGCAACATGCCTTTAAGTCAGGAAGGCCTATGATTCTGCAAAATAGATTATTGATATGATTTGATATGTATATGTATTGATATGTATTGATATGATTTGATATGATTTGATATGTACTGATGGTTATTGGTAAGTATTGATGATTGTTGATGAATATGAACTGTTATGAAAGAAACAATCATGCATGCTTTTAATAGATCCTGTTCATTTTTATAAAAAGCAATACCAGCAGCACAGAGCCACAACACATCGTCTTGCAAAGGTTTTCCACATTTTATAAGCATGGTGTTGCTCACTGGGAAAGGCAACATGCCAGTTACACAACATATGCCAGGAGTTAAACATGTTGTAAAATGGCTTTCAGTGACACTCAACACAAATAAGCTAAAGATAAATTTGGTGTTGGCATTTTATAAACAAGTACTTCGACAGAGCACCACTCACAGCCCCAGCAACCGGAGAAATGGAGAGCCAACACAGCACGACCCACATCACCGCCAGTGAAGCCATCTCTAAATGACAAACAAATCACACGATAGCAAGAAAATGCCAAAAAGACAACTGCAGCTGCAGCGCGAGACTCGCAGCAATGGCAGCTGTGTCTACCTTGATCTACTTTATGTTATTTGGGCCAAAAACACAGAGCAAAACCAAGGGTGACGCTATGCCAAATTTCTGAAAAAAAAGGCCCCATGACGCATGAGGAAGCGTAGGGACATGAATGTTTGTTTGATTTCTTTATATCCCCATCAAAAACATTGAACATGGTATATAGATGTAAATAATATATAGGTGATCAATGAACACATGAACCTGGCGCCACCCAGTCCCCCAGCTGTCCTTTTTCTTCAGCCTTTTCAGCCTTTTCAGCCTTTTCAGCCTTGTCTTTTGCCTGTCACGCTTGTCCAAAGAATCAGAAGGAGGAATAAAGGAAGGGGCATGGGTTTGTTTTCTGAAGATTTTTACTTTATATTTTCTCAACTAATTAACAATCCCTTCACTTCATATGTTCATGTTTCATTTTTTTTCAAAAAAATCTGATATTTCACGATCCTTCATTTTTTTCCACATCTTTCGTCATCTTGCATCATCTTTCATCATCTGTCATCATCTTTCACCTACACAATCATGGATTAAGCCTGCTTCTGAGTCCCGATGCTCTTGCTCAAGCATGAAGTCCATATCCATGATTCCCTGAGCCGAGAAGGGGATGATGAAGACAGACCAGGAAACCGAAACAAAGCCAACCAACAGATAAGCCCTACGATCTCTACTATGAAAAATGAAACAAACGTTGGGGAACTGAAAGTTTTCTGTGTTTACAAATTGGACCAACCAGCAACAGAAACATGTTGCTCACCATTCTCAAACATTGCATTCATTTTATAATCGCCCAACCCCAATCTGAAGCTCGCATTTTCAAATGTTCAACCAAATATGAAAGTTTTCTGTGTTTACAAATTGGACCAACCAGCAATAGAAACATGTTGCTCATCATTCTCAAACATTGCATTCATTTTATAATCGCCCAACCCCAATCTGAAGCTCGCATTTTCAAATGTTCCCATTTTCTTACACAAAGATAGACTGTATCTTCAGCCAATGATGGGTAACCTGAAAACTGATGGCCGGATCTTACAAAGGCAATGCATTTTATAAACGTGCAAACATGGCGCAGCTCGTTGTCAAAGTAGCACTCGTGGTTCGATGGGAGACCTCCTGCCCGCAGTTGATCACATCTTGTGCCTGACAGTGTGAAATCCAATGTCTTCTGTGGCAAGATGTTTTTCAAAGCATGCCAAATCATGTCTATTTTTTCATGGCAAGTTCTTCATAGTCGAGTCTGAATGCATGATGTCAAATTGTCATGCCTTCCTTGACTTGTTTACCTGCCCTGCCCCCCTCCCCCACTGTCGTCCATGAAAAAATCAAGTTGCGCCAAACATTGCGCACAGAATCCCACTCCGGTTTGTGCACACCCCCAGGACACGTTTGACCAACTCCGCAGATTTTGGGAGCATTTTTCGGCACGCTTTTCATGGCTTGAGAGGCTGAGCGGCTGGATTGGAAGAAAAATTGGCATGTTGGAATTCTCCCAAAAATTTAAACATCATTGTTTGTGCACTTCTTTGGATTTGTAATGATTTGTGATTTGTGCATATTTTCCATTTTTGTTCCCACCTGTCAAGGAAAATCCTTCAGAGTGAGCCAAATGGAGGATGTGATGCGAGGATGGGCACATGTTATTTCAATCTCCAAGCTCCCATTTACAAAATGCCTTGCCGGTCAAAATAATGGAAAATACAACTGAACATAGTATACACCCTTTTTTATTTATAAAATGCATTTTGCGGGTATCACAACACTTAAAAAAAATTAGCATAATCTATCATCCATACATGATGGCATATTTTTTATAAAATGCCTCGCCGTACAAAAGAATTCCCAAAATAAATATATATTTTTTTTTGGAAATTATTTTCGTTTATGAGAAGGTAGTTGGGGGGGGCATTTTGTAACGCCAAGCGAGTGGCATTCTGTAAAGGAACAATCATGGGGGATAAACTTACTATGATTAGTGTTTGTTGATTGTTAACGAACTATCATTCGGTGGATTTGGTAAAATCATGGTCAACCCATGTCAACCCACAGAAGAGAGAACAATCAGCAGGAATCAACGCCTCCCTAGAAATTGTGCCATCCTTTTTCGATGACATCTTTGGCCGCTCTATCTGCATGTTCTTCTTGCATCAATGCTATTGTTTCGGAGAAACTTGAAATAACTTGAACAGTGGGATGAATAAACCCATGTCGTTGAGACTTTGGAGGTTTCCACCATTCCGTCACTCAAAACTACTCAAAATTCAAATTACCCATGGCACATCAAATCCTGTTGAGAGATAACGAATCTTCCACCAAAACACTGGACCAGTGGACTGCTTCCGACCAATTCATCGTACAATGTCCGACACGAAAGCCAGGGCTTGCCTGTGAGAGAAGTTGCCACGGTTTGCCTGCAGAAATTTTGCGAATTCGAACACCCCACTTGGAGCTTGAGCCTAATTGATGAAGTGTCATGTCTCCAAGACATACAGCAAACCGCCGCAACTAACATCAACTAGCAATAACAATCTACCCGGACCAGGCAGTGGGTGCAACCACTAGCACTGCGAAAAGATCAGAACATCTTTTCTCCGGTGCTCAGCGCATTCGGAGGCTGACACGTTCGCCCATCCTGACATCGATGGTTGAGAGATCCATCCCAGCGAAACAATGCGAAAGCACCAAATGGGGATGGGTCAACGTTTGAGATCTGGGGGACCACAGATTTTAGTCCATGTTTATTCTTAGTATTTCTTAGTATTATATAGTATATTACAACCACCATTTGATTATTGGGGTACCCAAGTTTGACCCATACCCAAATGTCGTATTGTCGCCGACTTTGAACCCCTGGCACCTCTTCCTTCTTTTTTTCCGGGCCAGACCTGGCCGGTGCATTGCATCCAATTATGTATCCATAGGCCTGTTGGAAAGGCACCATTTCAATGGCTTGCAACGTGCTCAATTCTAGTATCCATACCCATCTGCTCCAATCTCCAGGGATACTTTAATTTACTCCTGCAGTTGGCTCATGTTTGGGATAAATGCTATCAAAATACCATACGTGCAGCTATATGTCCTACATGTTCTTTACCATTAATAACTACGTATTTTTGATACGTGTTATGACCGCCGTTCATCGCCGGTGGCAATATTTCTTCGCCAACGACCAGGCAGGCGTGCGGTTGGTCTTATTCATCAGCTCCATAGCAGGACGTTCAACGCTAACCAGCTCCTTCAAATAGCTTGAGCCTGCCAATTTCGATGACCAGGAAAAATAGTCTGGCTTAAAGGGCTCAACATGTATCTAAGCAACCAAAAGTTGGGTTTCAAATGTTTCAAGGTGTTGAAGGAAAAAAAAAAGCATCCACACACTTAACCAAAAAAAAAATGGGCTTTGAACAGTCACACATGGCAGCAACTGATCACAATCCTGAGTTGATTGATTGCAGTTGGTCACCTCAATTTGCAGGGTCTTATGGGAACCATTGGGAACCCGAAATCAACCTCTATGCAGTACCAAGATCATCCCGGTAGTACCTTGAGCGGCCCTTTCCTCCACTTTGAGCGCCTCAGGAAGGCGTTTTTTTTTTTTTGGTCTTCTGGATGCATCATCCAAATTCTGGACTGGAAGGATTTTCAGACTGATTAAGAATGATTAAGATATTAGGTTTCACTATGTTTCACTGATTTGATAATGTTTGATACATATCAAGATTTTAAGAACTACAAGGAACACGATTTGTTCATGATGCAGGTGCCCATTTGCCGCCTGTCGCAAGAAGTCATTGGAGCTGCACGGAGCCTGAAAGAAGTGCCATCAAAAACGATGGCTTGGTTGCTTGACATCCAATCATTGGTACCCTCTGGTAATTTAACATAGCTATTGAAAATGGCCCATTTATAGTGGATTTACCCATTAAAAATGGTGATTTTCCATAGCTATGTTAGTTTACCAGAGGGTAATCATCCAATCATTGGCCATTGGTTAGTGGTTGGTGTTAAAGTCATTGGTCATTGGTCATTGGTCATGATCTCAGGTCAGGTTGATCCAAAGATAAACCACCAACCCAGGAGTTCACAGCGCTGGATTCAGTGAAAAAGTGGCAGTCAATTCCTGTTCCCAAGCAGTGCTTAGAGTCTTAGAGAAAGCCAAAGGCATGCGTTCAGAAGTCCAACCGGACAATGTCACACACGTTGGATCTTTAAAAACTTGGCGGTTTTCATGTTCATCTGATGACAGGGACAGGGATATAATATAAATTTAATTAAAATCATAATTACAATTATGTTTATGTAACAGTATGATGTAATCATGTAATCAATACATGATTGGGATAACCCCGGCTACACATGGGATGTCCCAAAAATGGAATTTCTGCCAAATCGGCGCTGAGTTGGCACCTGAACAGGCGAAGTTGGCACTTGCTGTAGTCCAAGTGGCAGCGAAGTGAAACCTCAGCATGGCCCTATGGCCCGGTATGCAGATTATCAGTGCACCTGCTACTGTTGTACCCCATCTAGCCATCATACAGGAGATTTCCCTGGGATTTGGCCACTTGGCCGGCACGATAAGCTTCGCCCCTTTTCTCTTGGCAGACTGTGAGTTCTCACCTTGTAAAGCTGCAGGAAGAGAGCACACTGTGGCGAGGCAAACAGCATGTCGATACTCAGTCTGCAAAAACGGGCACGGCAATCTGCATTGCAACTGTCATCTCTGCAAGACGTTGAAATCAAAATACCGAGGTTATCCAAGAGCAGGGATGCTTTATCCGTGATATTAGAAACTCTTTTGACCCCCATGAGTTCTTCAATCTTCCAGCAGTATCTTGTTTATCTTGTTTCAGTATCTTGCAGTGACTGCAGTGATTCTGAAGTCCCTCACTCTTTAATCCAGTAAACGAATTTGGGGCCGATCGGATCGCCAACTCGGCAGCTTTGTACAGGAGGCCCGTCCCCAACAGCTCTTTAGCCACCGCGGATACGTCCCACTGGCTAAAAAAACATATGTGGAAACCTACAGTATTTACACCATAAACCACTTGGGTACCACTTGGAAACTCAGAATTCTATGGGACCTACGGTATATCCCCAATGTTTGGACATACCCACAGTTTGTAAAACACTTATAGAATCTTATAGAAATTAAACTGTAGTAATGGTATTTGCGCTGTGCCAAAATAGAGCTGTTAGTGATGCGGAAGGACTATGAGTAGGCTTCATCATACTCGTCATATCGCACGTAGCCATTGTCGTTGAAAGTGTGAAACTGCACATTTGGTGCTGGTACATACATTTCTTCATCACGGCGTTGCCTTTGTCTCTGTCGAAACCAAGCGATGGCCTTAGCTCACCATAGACAAGCGTGGAAAAGTCAGGCCAGCTACGAAAAATCCGATATATATATATATATATGCATATATATAATATTATATAATATAATTATTGTATAATTATAATAAGCATTAGATCATTAGATCATATTCGATGTAATCATATGACCGTCTTATAATCTTGAATTTGCATCTAGATCAAGTATACGTCCGGTGCTCCGGGAGGACACTGGATTTCCACCGAGGAACGATGCCCAAGGTTCCGAAGAACAGCACGAGGCGTACGATGCCCCACAAGCTATCTCCGCCCTGCGACAGCGGTGAGGCTGTCAGGCTCAGAGCAAACGAAAAGTGTCAGATCTATCGAATCTATCACTTCAATCAGCATCAAGCATGATTTAAAGCTAAATACAACTCATGGATCATGACAACACTTTAGACTGCAAACTCAGAGTTTCCCAATCACCAGCCATTTCGTGGCATCCCGGTTGCTCCTCGTATTTGGGTGGTGCTGGTGGTTTGCAGCCACACGCTTCGAGGTCGTATCGAGTCGCGCCAGGTTGTAATTTGGCTTCTAAGACACACGGGTCCACAGTTGGCCTCGTGTGAAGCATTGTCTGTGAGATGCTCACCCAGCTGCTGACGAGATTTGTCTCATTTTCTTTCTCAATCATTCAGCTGAACTGACAACTTTGGAATCATAGGTTTCTCAAGCGCATGAACAAATCATCAAAACCATCAACTGGAAGCTGAAATGATCATCATCATCATCATCATCATCCTCGTCGTCGTCATCATCATCATCGTCGTCGTCGTCATCATCATCATCATCAGCAGCAGCAGAAAAAGCAGCAAAAGCAGCAAAAGCAGCGATTATCTATCTATATCTATCTTTATCTATCTTTATCTATACTATATCTATATCTATCTCTATCTCTATCTCTATCGGTCTCCATCTATATATATTATATATGATCATACATATTTATAAATATCTATATCTCTCTATATCTATCTATATCTATCTCTATCTATCTCTATCTATCTCTATCTATTTATCTCTATCTATCAATCTCTATCGATCTATCTATTTGTCTATCTAGGACACTTGATGACACCTGCGACAATTTGCTGTTCAATTCTCAGCCAGCTGACCTTTGCGCATCCGCCCAGCTCTGCAAAAGCTTGCAGGAGAAGCAGTGCATGTGACTCGCATCCCCTTCGGCCCAGCCACATCCGGCCTCGCCAGCAAGACATCTCAAGTTGACGTTGGAAACTGTCCATCGGTTTTTCCGTCTGATTGTCATCGAATCCAAATAGATTTATATAAATCCAAATGTATGTCACAGAGACGCTGCGGGGATGGACATTGTACATTGAAAAAATGCCTACTTTTATGACTTCTACCTGCGCAGCTGTCCTGCCTCGAAAAATTGCAGGCAGGAAAATGAATCAAAACAAAATGACGCTGATAAACACGTTGGCATGTGCAAAGCAATGCAGGGTTGCAAATCCATCATGAGGCTACTTGAGTCTTCTTCCCGATACAGTAATTGGTACTTTGGGAATCATCATCCCAAACTTCAAACACAAACCAGCATCACAGCCGGCCATATTATTCAGTCACAATGCCATCCAGAACTCACAGATCTCAGTCATTTTTTGTGTTCAATTCATCAACCCCAGAGGTATACGGAATTTTGATTCATCGCCAGGCTTTCATGGCTATGGGTTGCCCCTGTAACCCTAGTTTCCAGACCTTAAAATAGCTGGTGTGTCTGAATGGTACGGATGTTCATTCCCCCCTAGTTTTGATCCAACCTGACATATTTGGTTTTGCTAGTTATACAACTCACTATCATTTACAGTATAACATGTTATAACCCCATGATGTCTCCATTATTGGTTGCATTTGTTGACTGTATACCCCCTCTATCCCCTTCGAATTTCATTGTTGAAATCATAGAAATCGAAATGGTTCTAAATGTCTCATGTTTAAATCTTGATCCATCCGATCCATCCCCCAGTTTTGCTGCTTATCCCATGTTATCCTATGTTATCCCATTGATGTCTGGCATCCCCTTCTCCCAGCTACCGCTTTTCAGCACGTCCAGCCTTCAAACAGCTGTCACGAGAAGACTCCGCACAGCCCTCCTCTTCATAGACCTCAGATGTGTCAGCGGTGCACTGAATGGAAGTGTTCGAATAGGGAAAATCATCTTTCAAAGCCAGGTTTTTGGGGGTTTGTCAATTTTCAGGGTGAGAAACTGAATGCTTACCCCTTTATTATCGTTTATTTGATGGTCAAAATACATGGTTTCCTATGATTTTTGCCCTTAAAAACGATGCTCTAAGGAACCTGAATCACCTGGTGGGCCGTCAGAAGCATTGCTGTCTGCCCCGCCGTGGCTTCCGACTCAGCAGCCAGACCTGCCAGGTGAACCCTTGGCTCCAGTCAGTACGGACCAACGGAAACATCCCAACGACATGCCAATCACATCATTCCGATCATTCCACTGACCTCATCATTCCTTCGATGTTTGTTCAAGCATTTTAGCTTCTTGAATTTTGCACTGCTCAGATATATCAGATATTCCCCATAACATCCCATAACCAACCTGTTTATTTTAACATCTGTTACCAGATGCCAGATGATTTTCCCCAGATTTCCCCCCTGCAAAATGGCAATGTCCACCGTCCAGCACCTAGTGGCGTCGAGATCTTAGAGGCCCATGGCGCTGGTTGAAGTGTCTCGTTCTCCGAGCACTCGGCTCCCAGCAGGCTGTGGACGTGGCCGTCCGAAACCTCCATGGCAGCTGACCGAGCTCCAGGTCTTAAAGGCTTTTTTTAACAGATAGAATAGGTGGAGAAGTATGGAATGCAAATATATATATATATATATATTTTTGATATCCACGTGTTCTGATGTGTAAAATCTATAGTTCTCCCAAATGGCTAAACTCCAATTGGATGTGATTCATGGACAACGAATGGTTGATGGGATCCAACAATGTCCACATCAATCTCTCGGTCCGTTCCAGTTTAAGGCACGTGAGAATACGAAAAACGATCATCAAACACTTGGAGAGATTTCACCAAGATCATAAATGATTGTTTGAACATGTTTGAACATTAAAATATGTTGGCTCATGTTGGATCCAATTTGATGCTTAAAAAAAGTCAAAAGTCGAAAACTCGACCGCTGTGCTGCTGCACCTGCCGCAATGCACATCGGTCAGCCACCAAGAGCTTGCCATGAAGCCAGGCTACCTGACAGTTCCAATGGCAGTTCCAATGGCAGTTCCAGCGTTCGAAAATGGCAGTTCCCACCATGGCATCCATGGCCATCCAAAAAGCCATCCGAAAACCATCAGAAAACAGCCCAAAAAAATATCAAAAAATCCCATCCAATTGTCCAAAGGAATCCCAGGAATCCAAGGGACATGAAGCGGATCCAGCACTGAGGCTTGCTCCACAGAGCCGTCTGCTCCATCACCTGCAGCCCATTGAAATGGCCTGTTTGATGGGAAAACATGGGAAAATGATCTCCAAAATCCATCCAAATCATTCCAAATCTATTGTTTTCGGTCTAAATCATCCAAATCTACTACACCCCGCGAGTTGAATAGAGGTCATTTACAGAAGTGCACCAATAGAGCTATGATCAGGCAACTCCGAACCTAGGGGAACTGGCAGACTTTTAATTGTAGGGATTCTGTAGATGTAAGACATTGCAGTCTCAACAAGCAACTACCGAGGGTCTCAAATTCCGAACGCAAACGGCTATGATTTATCCTGGATCATGACTTCTCGACTTCCGGACACCCGACATTGGTACAGAGGACTATCATGAAACTACAATCAAACAATCATGTCATCAAATGTCAACCAGCTGACCACAAAACCCAATTGATGAGGTGTATATATGCAAAGAATATCCTTCTCCTTATCTCCAACAACCAATACCATCACTCTCATTTCAAATCAGCACCAAAATATCTCCTTAGTACCACAAAACCATACTCTACAAACATATCCCCCAAACATAAAACCCCAACGAATTCTCCACATTTTCCCATGGCCACAGCAGGTAAAACCACCAACCTGCTGCCAGGAGCTCCTGAATTTCGCTCACGTGGAGGTCGGCACTGTCCTGCAATGGCACGACGCGATCAGCGGCGATCAGGGTACCGTGGATCCACGGTTGGAGATTGTTTGAAGCATCAAATTATCCATTTAGATCCATTTAGGAGGAAATGGATGGTGATGTTTATGTGTGCTAAATCATCTGTTTTCGGGGGGTTGTCCGCACATTTGGTCAAAATTTATCGATTAAATCATCCATTTTCATGCAGGATTTGATAATTAGGAGCCATAATCAATGGGCCTTTGATGGGCTGTGAGTGGCTCCGGAAAAAGAAAAAACACCAGAGCGAGTTCTTCAAGGCTGAAGTCTCATACTTTGAATCATGTAACCATCTCCAAACCTGCCAATCTGCGCCTGATGTAACCTCAACTTCACCACCGAGCGATTCCTGCCCACGTTCCAGAGTCGAAACAGCCACCAAAACAATCACACAACCTGACACATTTATAGGAATGTTCACGTGATTTTCAATGAATTATGTGCTCAACCCCATTCATATATATATATATATATATATATATCAAATGTATTATTAAATATTATAATCATAATATATATATACACACCACTTCAACTAATATGTTCATAAATGGGTACCAGGTACCATAAATGATCCATACTAAATGGGTGGTATGTTTGCCATCCCCATGGTATCGGTTTATGGCAGCCAGGCGATAAACCCTGGCGCCTGGGCACCACGGCATAGACCTCCGCATGTTGCACGGAGTCCGCCGGAAAGGCCACTGCCATGGAAGTGAAATGATCTTCGTCCTGCCATGGGAACCGAAGATATGGGAATTTCATGGTGATTTAATGGTGATTTAATGGTGCTTAATGGTGATTTAGCGGTGATTAATGGTGATTAATGATGATTAATTAATGTATTGTAATGTACTGTAATGTACTGTAATGTACTGTATATGAGTGATTTTCCAGGAACATTGGGGATGGACCTTTACGACTAAAATATCATGACGAATTTCAGAAGAAATGAAATTGGAAGGACATCTTGAATTTATCCATGCGATATTGCGTGTATTCTCAGGAACAACAATGATAAGATGACAGCCAAGAGCCATTGGTTTCTGACACGGCCAAATTCATCTCCAAACTTGGTCCATTGTCAGAAGCCAAGGGCGATAAGAGCTGCTCTTGATGGGGGGGTACCAGGCATTACCAGGCTCAGTCCTTGAATTTCTGCAGCATGCTCTTGGGTGCCTCAAGTCATCTTGACATCTCATGTGCCCTCTCGATGGAAATCCCAAACCACAACTCCCATCTCTGGCCAACTACAGGCTAGCTGTTCTGTTTCAAGAGGCCCAAAGCCTACAACATATAACATCACAACGATAGAGTTAAGTCACCACCATTGTAGAATTGAATAAATTACCCAACACTCCCAACATCATTCAACTGCGATTCGCTATGTCCGCCTCATTCCCCCATTCTCCATGGCCATCACCGAGCTGCGCCAGGGCTGAGGCTGATCGCCACCAGATTCGCCTGCGAAGCTCTCAAGAGAAGATGATCTACGCACGCCAAGGCCTTCGCAGCAACCGTCTCTTGGAAGATGGCCACCTGCCACATCCACCGATGTGCCGGAAAGTGGTGGTTTTCACGAAAAAATCGAGAGAAACACAATGGGCAAATATGATAAATATGTGAGTGTTTGGTCTAACATAGGTGCACTGTGGAAAAACTGGTTCACTGTATTTTTCCTCTCACTTCAATCCATTGAGAATGGTAGGGCTGGGGTTAGTTTGGAGGGCTCAAAGGTTCCCGGCAAACTTGTTTGCACAAGAATTATGCATGAGAATTGACAACTATTGGCATACTGCTCTTAAGACAAAATATGGACAAAGCTCTCGTGGATAAAAGGTCGAGTTCAACTGGCTGGTCCTTCAACAACTGAAGCCCCGAGGCATGAATAAAAGTGCCGAACCTTGAAGCTCGGTGTTGTTCCATTTGAGAGGCTTCCCATCTTGCAACATCTTGCAACACCATATGGTATGATATGCTATGGGATGACAATAGACTGAAGAACAATGGGAGAACATGGGATAACATGGGATAACATGAACATCAAACAGATCTACCTTGATCTAACACCCCTTTTCGCCCATCTGGATCCATCTGGGGTCACCATGGGTCACCTTGACAGACTCTTTGGCAAGCAGACTGTACTCGTAGATGGTCAGGACACCACCATCCTTCGCCAGCGTCTCGTAGAAGAAGCTGCTCCGGTGATGACACATGTGAAAGGCAGTCAGTTCCTGGACCACTGGAGTCAGGGCATGTCAGGCTGGGAAATCATGGGAAATCCCCCACCGAAAATAGAGGTGTTGATGGGAAAATCATCGAACCAAATGGGGGGATTGTCCATTGCATGTTTGATTACTGGAGGGTTCATGATTCTCCTCAGAATTGCAAAGGATGGATACTGTATATAGAACTCCCAGCTGTTGAGTTAAACAAGAGTTCGGCAGTATCAAGAACTTTGACATAGGATACATTTAAGATCATTTAAGCCTAGTTGCAGCATCGCGAACCTCCACTGCCGGAGTGAGCAACCCATCATGTAGCGTTGATACACCGGAATGCGTGGCAAAGAAGACTGTCTCGACCTCAGCATCGAAGCGAGCAATCTTTGGAGCAGCTCGAAATTGCCTCCTGTGCCACAAAAGAGTTCGTTTTCCAGCCCAAAAAACTTACAGGAAATCCATGGAAAACAGCAGGTAATCTCACCTTTCCGGGGATGAATTCCTGAGTGCACGACATTCACCAGGCCGATATGTTTCAAGTCCACATCACGAGGACGATAGAAGCTGCTGCTCCAAGTGGGCAAATATTCCCGATGGGTCTCCGCAAAAGCCTAGGGGCAGAACGCAAAGAGGTGGAACAGGTTCTAACTTGTCAATGGGAAATCCTCATGTTTGTTTATTCATTTTTTGATATTTGATATATTTTGATATATATTGTGCAGGAGAGTTTTGGAAATTCATCTATGAATATGAATGGTGTATGTTCAAGTGCCATGTTCAAGGAGGCTAGGAGATGCTTCGAGTATAGTCTGACTGGATGCTTGTGGAAGGATGCTCCACTATTCAATGGTTCTTCTGCGTTTGAAATCTTGGCCACAGGAAAATGCTCTCGCGCTCTCAAGATGCTTTCCACGGAACGGTTCGAAGGAGGAATGCATAGATGCAGCCTGCGTCCAGCACAGCGAATGCATGAAATAAACCCGAGAAATGTGACCAAAAACGAGTCTAATTATGCTGGGCAGATCTCCACTTCCGTTCTTATTGTGCAAGTTGTAGGATCCCCATCTTATTGCAAATTGCAACGTAGTGCAACGTATTGCAACGTATTGCAACGTATTGCAACCTGTTTTTATACGTTGGCCCCATTGACTCTAGGATTTCTTGCATCCCAAAACCTGGCAAAGCTGCAAAGCTGCCTCCAAGCCAATGTTTCATGGCTCCGTGATGGCACCAACGTGTTTTCCAATCGCCAAAGTCAGGTTGGAAAGGAAAGTGTCAACAAAATGGGGAATCCTGTGGCTGAAAGACCTGGCTATAGTTGGCCTTCAGCTTATCTGAGCCCGTATGAGTGCCTGAAACTGCTTGATTCACGGTGTTTGCCCAGCCTATTTTGGTGATCTGGAGAACCGTGGACCCAATACCGTCCCTTCGAAATTAAGTTGAACCATTGAAAAACTGAATCCACTCCTTTGGCCCCTGACGGCTCTACCCCACGTCCCCTTGGGCCAAGACCTGTCAGGGTTGATAGAAATTGGATCTGCTCGCGGTCAGGTGGCTGCAGAACAAGACCCAGAAAGGAAATGCTGCTTTCAACCTGTTTTGATCTATCTTCTTTCATGAGCTAACGACCCGACCATTGCATATCATGTATGCTCATATAAATTCATAATATTAATACTATATATATTGATTGTATGTATATATAGATATATTACAGCAGGAGGGTCTTCCTGGATTTTGTGGGAACCCATGGGAACCCATGGGAACCCATGGGAACCCATGGGAACCCATGGGAACCCATGGGAACCCATGGGAACCATGAGAACACGATGGGCTTCCACCCGAGCCAACTGCTTCCACTGGGGCTTCGTGACTTCTCTGAAAGCCTCGAAGCTGTGCGGCCCATTGGCTGCACCCTGGCACCTTGGTGCTCAGCTGTGAAGCTGAGTATATTGATCGATATGATAGAGTTGATATCTGTTGAATATATTAATGAGTAATGATGAGTATATCATATAAACATTAAATATATATATATATATATATATTA
>Ga0126342_10010159_pt1 | contig 16832 bp, 23 predicted proteins | sample Cyp1metagenome_FD_92528 | JGI IMG/M metagenome (GOLD analysis project Ga0126342, IMG submission 92528) | Coral microbial communities from Lord Howe Island, Old Settlement Bay, Australia - Cyphastrea 1 metagenome | ecosystem: Host-associated > Invertebrates > Cnidaria > Coral ... | reverse complement strand
TGAATACTAAATCAATACTAAATCCATGACATGAGTACTAGATCAATACTAAAACAATTGCTGGATTCCTTTTTTTTTTTGAAATTGCATTTTATGTATTCGTTTTCAATTGTGGTAATTTAAAACCTTTACATACAAACAAGTTTTGTGGTGGCCTTAAGTCTATTTAGGGTCAGAGAGGGGGGGGGCCCTATTGTTAAATCATAGGTGGACATTAAGTCCCCAATTCGTGAGGATATCGGATATCGCATGTACAACTGATTTTTGACCCCACTTACTAACCATATAGGTGGGATGATCGTATGATCCTCCAAGTACCCAAACCTCCGAAAATTTTTGGCCCAGCTGCGTTGACGCTGTGGCCAACCGCTGCTGTGCCGATCTCTGCAACAGGCACTGCGAATCCTGCGCAGTCGTTGGAGCCAGCAGCAGCGCAAGTGCCGCCAGCATTACTCCAGGAACCTCAAGGAAAATGAGGGACCCAGAACCGCAGGGCACCTAAGCCTAGAGAGTGCATTGATTTGCCTGTTTTAGGAAAGGGTTACCTACACACGCGATACAGTCCAATGACTTTGCCCAGCAAGCCGCGGCGGATGGAACGAGCGACGGAACTTGATATGGAGAAGTAGAACTTGGGCCGAGAGAATCCGGACTGTGCTGCCAGCGTCGGAAAACACCCAGATTTCAGCGACGTGTGATGGTGTTTAGCCCATCAAAATGGGAACTATCAACAGAGGCAAAGTGAGTGACAGCATAGCCCCGCAATCGACAAAAGTGACCTACATTCCTTGGGACCACGATTTTGATGCTGGTTCTCTTAGAGGCACCAAAAAAAAGTGGCTATTCCCAGTGGAAGATGAGATTGCTCCAATAAGTACGTCAAGAGTTCTAACATCAACATGTTTGTTACTTCTTTGGATGTCCAAAAAGAGTTCATGTTCCGACATGTTTCCGACTTTATTCCGAGAGTGCAGGACAACGATCGAAGAAAAATATGGGATGTGTCTGAAAATTGGGCTACGCCCCAAAATAGTCCTTTTAAATGGGAAAATTGTCATAAACCATTGGATTTTGAGGGGTTCCCTGAAAAAATCAGACAAACCCAGCTGCCATAGCTGCCATTCACCAACCCCTCCCCGATTCCAAGGCAGCCTGCACACTCGTACCCAGCAGTCTGTTGATGAAGGTCGACCTCGAAAATTTGGGAAACAGACATTGGAACTGGGAAATGTAGGGAACTGGCCATTGAAATTGGAAATCATGGGAAAATACCGGTTAAAATCTGTGAAATCGTGGGAAAATCATGGAAAATCTATAGGGAAGTACCCTGTATCCGACTCAGCAAAGATGGATATGACTATGGGGCGGCCCTCTAGCTGTGAAATCATGGCTTAAAGCTGCTTGGAGGAAACATATATTAGAAAAATGTTGGGTCAAATGTCTTCCGGAACTGCTGAATTTTGATACACAAATTGTACACCTCCAAAGGCGTCCGTCCAAAAGTGTGTTCCAGGCACCTACGAAACGGATGTTCCAAACATTGGCTCCAAACCATGTCATGGCTTTCCTTTTTGGCACGCCACATGGTAAGACTTCAGTCAGCTTTGGACCAAAAGTCTGAAGACTTCAACATCAAGGAGTGCCAAAAAGATCGCTCCTGGCAACGGGATGCTTGGTGAGGGCGCAGTGAGACAGATACTCTAGTTGTGAATCCCCATTATATATTCCCATGTTCTTGGTATTTTTTATATATACTGTATCTGCCTTTTATCCGTTACATACTGGGAATGGATCTATCACAAATACCCTGGTTTCCAAAAGAACTCTTGTTCGGCGGTGTGAAGTTCGATTGTTTTTTGGGGGGTCGCATGTAATACAAGGCTGGATTCTTATGCTGGGATCACCAACCTGTCAAAAATTGGGTTTTGTACACTTGTACACAAAAAGATCCCCCATGTTTATGGCACCCAAGACAAGAGATGTCTAAAAAACCCACCAAACTATACTGTGTTCAACCGAAGAGAACAAAAAAAAACGGCTTGCTGCTCATGTTTCCACTCAAGCCATACATACAAAATATATGGAAATTCCATACAGGCTGGTGCACCATAGTTAGCTAACTTGGTTTTTAACACCAACAACTGGCATTTCTGATGGTTATATCCGGTTATATCTATAATTCACCAACCTATGAAATTACCAACCTATGGTGGTATCTATAATTTGCCAACCTCTGGGGGTTTTTGCGATTCGAAACCAACATCACTGGGGTACCACCGTACCCCAGTCCCCGTTTTCCCCGTCCTTCCACCGTTCCGTCTCCGCCGGCAGCTGCACCTGGCGCTGCGCCGCGGCCGCGGCCACCGTGCGGCGCCTGGACGTCGACAGCGGCGACGGCGAGGACGGCGGCGACGAGGCCTGCGCCGTGCGGAGCCAGGGCCACTGCAGCGCCACGGCGGTGCTGGGGCGCTGCGACGGATCCTGCCACGTGGCACTTGGTGACGCTTCCAGTTTTTCGAAAAAAGCCTGGCTGAATCATGTCAAGTCCTATTTTTGTGGTCGGAAATGGGTCACAAATCCCTGTTTTTGTCCATCTTTTGTCCAAAATCACCTTCGAGAGGAGCTGCTGCACCAACTGCAAGGCTTCTGCGGAGGCTTCGCCGCTCACGCGCTGCACTGGGCCACACTCCTTGACCGCTAGGTACACTGCATCTCGGTCCTGGTGACTTCGCGACTTCGGGCTGCAGTTGGAGATATTCATCCCTTCTAAGCCCTTCAACACCCCTACAAACCTTGGTTTGAGATGAACAAGGGATGAAAAAATAACTATGCTACTATATGGTACAAATCTCAATAAGTTGGATATGGGGGGGCCCTATCACTACGCTTATTCCTTTGGTTCACTGGAACTGCATCCCCAAGGATAAGAATGATATCCAACTGCTCCGTATAATCCAATGGGATCAAATCCCCGAAGTCCAGTTTCAATTGGCTATCTGCAGTATCCTTTCATATCTTTCATACAACCATTTTATGGGTATATAATGGGATGTATAGCCATCAAGATGCCAATGGTGGTTTTGTCCAATGATGGGCTTGGTAAGAATTTCAGGGAGGCTGAATCAGGTATCGAAAGCCAAGCAGCCAAGGTGCCTGACATGTAAGGTGCCTATAGGGTCGATGTACTGGACTGTGTGCTAAGAATACCGCCTGAAAATGCCTGAAATATGCGTTGATCTAGTGCGTTCTATTGCCATGTATATAATGTCGAAAATCCAACAAGAAACAATACACCATTGACCCAATGATTTTCCATTTGGGGAGACTTAAATGTCGTACAAACAAACAAACAAACAAACAAACAAACAAGGTTCATAAGGCATTGGGTTTACCACATCAGCTGAGACAGCAACATTCCTCATCTTATCTTGGCCATTTTCAGTCGGGTAAGGCCATTGTTTCCCTTGGAGGTTTCCTAAGTCATGGGGGTACCTGAATTCATCCAAGACAGGTCAACCCATGGGTCGTCGGGTCGTCCTCGCAATACTGCAGGCCAAAGGGCAGTTGCCGCAGCAGCAGCACATGCAGAATGAGACCAATGCCCCAGATATCGCTGCCTGGGAAACGGGTAGCAACGGACCAAAAAAAAAAACGAAGTTCCTCAAAAATGTGCACTTTGATTGGAAAAATGATGAACCATTCAATTTCGGGTATTTTTCAACTCTTGGACAAAGCCAGAAAAGTTGACAGGAAAATCGAAAGGCAACTGGAAATCCTGGAACTAGCCATGGAGCTGATGGCACCTCTAAATTAACTGGTGTTACGAGGAAAATGTGGACCCTTCATTAATTATATCCCATCAAATTCCCCCCCAAAAAAAACTATGATGGGTTGGTATATCCCCAGCATATTCCCAGTATCAGGGGAGTGGTCCATCCATTTCTAGCCAGGACACATGCTCCGCTGTAGCCCGCCCACGTCTCCTGCAAGAGACGTATAGAAGTGCTGGAATGGTTGATCTCATGTAGTAAGAAATAACCATTTAAAAAAAAAAACAATACATGGGGAATATGGGATGTTTCTGGTATATTTATGGAAAAGTGATTTGGTTTTAGTGTAATGAAGCCTCCACATTTTTTCGGATAAATGGGTCGCATAGGCCATCCCAAATCGTTCCATAGATAGATATTGATATTTGATGATATTTGATGTTCGATATGCGATAATAGATAGTAACAAATCGTAGACATTAGTTAAACTAGATTCATTAGATTCATACAAATACAGATACAAATACACTAGATCGGAAATAGAATTACCCTCGTAGCTATGGAAAATGGCCCATAGAAATAGATGATTATGATGATTTACCTATTAAAAATGGTGATTTCCTAAATAACCAGAGGGTATATAATAGTCACACGTCTTCATCCCAGTGTGGGCTGAAACGAGAGCCACGAAGGTTTCCCTGTGGCCCAGGGGAGGGCCTCACCGGGTACTAGATATTGAAATATGCAACTAACAGGAATGGATATCAATATCTAATGGATATTGATATTACAATGGATATTACTATTGACTAGATATTGATCCAACAATAGGTACATTAATGGATATCAATATCCATCCATCCACTACTTGTTGATAGTCCAATGAAAGAGAATTCCTCATTAGAGAAAACATTGATCTTTACCTGGGAGTGCAGTTAGGGATTCTTACCGGCTATACCAACCGTAATCATCCCCATCAAGTTGGGACCCATGGGGCAACGATGCTTCAATCCATCCACTTTCACCGGAACTGCCGCAAGTGGGGGATACCACTAAGCAACAAATCACTTAAAATCTGGAGATAGTTGATTAGTTGGATCATTTACCCCATTTTAGGATAAATTATCATAAATTATCCCTTACAAACCAACCAACTACAGTAATCACCAACTCTTAGTAATCTGGATAGTAGTTTCACTAACAGTTTCACTAACAGTTTCACTAACAGTTCAGTAATCCCCATGGCATCCCCGGGCATCCCTTTTGCGCTCCGGGGGGATCCAGTGCATGGTACCGCCCAAGCCCAAAGCGTAGAGCTCATGAGCCTGGGGAAATGCATGGAGAATGGGAAAAGATCACGGAAGATCTTAGATATTCATGGGGATTCATAGGGATTTGTTTCAGCCGTGGGATGCAATAATGATTTAACCATCGAAGATTGCGATGTTTCTTGAACTTGAAGACACCCAACAACGCGCGACACTTTGATGCTCCACTTTACTTGGATTTGCTTAAGATTAGTGGGCCCAAAGAAAACACAAATCGCTATATAGATTCCCCATTTATGGTGGGTTTGCCACTGGCGAATCATCAGCAAATCATCCCAGGCCCGACCGTGGCTTCCACGATGGGCTCAGGGAGCACATAAACCAAGCCCATATCGAAAAGCTGCAGCGTGGCAGGCTCATCCTGCCGTGAGAATCACCGAAGCTGATGAGCCGAAAGAATTTAGAGCTTAGACTATAAATTAATCTTAGTGTATGATAGTAATTCACTAACCTGAAATAAGGTTGTTTTGGGATTATCCTGAATCGCTCAAGATCTGTCACACATTGCACACGGACCCAGCAAGCGAAACAGGATAAACGAATCAGAAGCGATCTGGCGAAACAAAGTTGACAACATTTGGAGGCAGCCAGAGATGTTGAATGGATAGCTCTTGGATGTGTTTGGGGCAAGATCCATAGACCTCCCATGCTTTTGGGGCAAGATCCATAGACCTCCTAATGGGGGTCCCAACCCTGCAGGTACCAAGAAATTCCGTAGAGGGTGTAGTTACCCCGCTAATTATCATTCCAGTGACGTCCCAGTGAGGTCCTTATAATGTCTCCAGATGAATCTCATGAGAATCACCGTTAGAATAGTTGGAAGCATGAATCCGTCCCCAAAATTCGAGACCCTGAAAAATTCAATCCATGAACCCACCAACAAGAAAAGTAGATACCCTCTGGTAAACTAACAGTTTGCGAACTGGAAAATCACCATGCTATTAATGGGTAAATCCACTATTTCTATGGCCAGTTTCAATAGCTTGGGTCATCCACCACTCCAAACTGATCCCCATAAATCCACCGGTGTCCTGGCGCAGGGCTTGGGTGAAGCCGAAGTTTTGCGGTTTCACATCCCGGTGCAGCGCCCCGGCCACGCGGTGTAGGAAGTGTACAGCCTTGAGCCTTGGTTGGAACAAAGACGCAAAACATGTGGAGGCGATTTCTATGATGGTGGGAAATATATTGGAATATATGGAAATATATAAGGATCTAAGAACTTTTTTTTATAGACCCCAAAACTTCTTACCCCAACTCTATGGCTTACGTAAGGGTTATACGTGGATTTTAACCCGAACCATCACTGCGATTGCCATCAATTCTCCGGGAAATTTTGGGAGAGAAAAACGGGAGAACTCCACAAATGATAAAATGGAGAGCAGTTGGGGATGGCCAGGGGTGATTTTCATGGCTTTGTTTGTGGATTAAAACCCCCCACGAGTTGGGATATGGGAACAAAATGGCTCCTAGCACCCATTGCACAACCCGGAGATAAGAAGTGGTGTCCGCACTTCCAACCATTTAAGTGTCAAGTACCCTCTGGTTATTTAACAGTTCGCCATGGAAAAAATCACCATTTTTAATAGGTAAACCATCTATTTCTATGGGTCATTTCCCACAGCCATTGGATCCGCCGCGTCACATCTGCGTCGTGAGATCCGCCGCCAGGGGCTCTGGCACACGCGCCTTGTTCTCCATCATCCAGTCCCGGAGCGTTGGACCCTGGCAACACAGAACTGGCAAGGGCAACGCGGCAACACGTTGAGTGGGAGTGGAGCAAGACTTTGGGATCATCGAAATTATCTATATCTATACATTTATATATAATTATATATATATATATTATATATGATTAGAATATGTGTGTGATGAATTGGGCTAATTACCCCCCATTATTGCCGAAGCCCTTCATCGTTTGTTGGATGTTCACCAGAAAGTGGTATCGGCCTCCAGCAGATCCATGGCGATGTGCATGGTGTGTGGGATTTCCTGAGCAGCAAGTCGTCTGGATCCATTTCTGAACAGAAACGAAATGGCGACCTACTGTGGATGGTGGCAAAATCCTGCACCAGTTGATAGGTGGTAAACATCCCATGATTGATAGGGTTTCAACCATCAAGGTAGTGCAGGATTTCGCAACCACCCACCGTATGATGATATCAGATGATATGGGGGTTTCCTAAGTCATGGGGGGATACCCCAATAACTGGATGCAAAAAACCATGGAAATTGCGAACAATGAAAATAGATGATTTGGGGTACCTCTATTTTGGGAAACCGCGAAATATCCAATCTCAAAAATGAAGTTACAGTACCCTCTGGTAATTTAACATAGCTATTGAAAATGGCCATTTATAGTGGATTTACCCATTAATAGCATGGTGATTTTCCATAGCAAACTGTTAGTTTACCAGAGGGTACTGTATCCGAACCAATCAGAATCTCCAGCAAAATCTTGAGTTCCAAGGTGCCAAGACCCGCAAGAGGTTCCGCGTCACATGCTGCTGGGTGGCCTCGGGCCCTCCAATCACCTCCAGGCACTGGAAAAAATGTCGGATAAAACCGGGAAAAAAGTGCAGATCTTCCAATGATTCGGAGTTTGCGCACCAAAAAAAATAGGAATGCCCAACTGTAAATCGCCACGAGTATCAACAAACATAAGCCACAAACGTGCATATCCCCTGTTGTATGATGATAATTGCACGTGTTCAGTGGTACACAAAAAGGCGCAGAAGCTAAGTGCAATGCGAAATCACTTACACACAACCGATGGCATAAACCTCTGAAATAGACATTTGAAAATGCTTGAAACAACCAACTAAGTGAGTAGCCATAGGTTATACATGAGTGTGGAGGCAAATCACCATCTAATGTGCTAAATCCAATCATAAAGCTCCAAGGGCTGCCGGTTTCTAGTGAAACACTACACATTAATCTATCATGTGGTTAGGAAACTCAATTCGTAGCTCCGGCTCCCCATGTTGGGAAATGGATCTCCAAAGCCCAGAGCTCCTGGGCTTTCCCTCCATAGATGTGGAAAACCCCCATGGTTTCCCTACAAAAATGATCTACAAATGATGGGTTTTTTTCTACATCAAACTGTTAGTTTACGGGACCTTCAGGAACTGCAGCATCCGTGCGGGAGAGACGCCTAAGAGGCCTCAGAGTCGTCTGGGCGCGTTTTTAGTGCCAATTTTCACGAATCGTGGGTTTTTGAATGGGGGTGGGCAACAAGAGTATCTGGTGTTTGAATCATGTTTATTCTACTTTTGTCAGATAAGTGTGGCTTTTGATTCATTGAATGGGGGTGAAGGAACGAAAAACACCAACAAAAGCTGACAGTTTCGAGATATATATATATATATGTATATACACAATAACCACCAAGAGTGAAAAGAACATGTGTGTGTGTGTGTTTATGCCAGAAAAATTGGTTGCTAGACAAATGTCTAGGAGTCAACCTTCAAGACAACTTGAATGACACAGGTTGGACTCTCTTCAGAGACCCCTTCTTGACCGCAAGGCTGTCTCAAAAGAGCTTTGAGGCTCAAAAATACGACCCCCAAAAAACTGGATGCCGCGATGCTCAAAATGTCAAAAAAAACACATGTTTAAGCTGTACCAATTTTGAAGACACCAAGTCTCAAAACCCTTATTGTGTGTTTGTTGGGAACAACCCCTCTGATGTCCTCGCCAAGCTCAGTATCCAGTGACTCTTCGAGATCATTTCAATCTCGGCATCGCGCAAGGGCAACTTCACGCGTTTCAGGGCGTATCCCTTCCCCTCTTTGAGAGCGGGCTGTGCTTTGATGGCCCGCTTCGTGGGGGTGGCCTCGCCGACACCCGAAAATCTGAAAGACCATGCCAGGGAAAATCTTCGTCTAGTCACATAGTTCGTATACATCTAGTAACTCTAGTAGATAACTGAGCAAAAAGCACAACGTTCTTCAGAAAGTCCAGCAAGCTCCGTTGGCCAACAACCGGATTCAATGGGAAATCGGGGAAATCCCATGGAAAATCCGCACCTGGCAAATCGTGCCAAAGCCGCCTTGCCCAAGCATCGGTCCCTTGATGAAGTAGTCATCAATGCCTGGGCACGAGGCCACGATGGGGGAAATGACCATCAAAAATCTGAAGGTTTGAATGGGAAATCATCCATCAATGGCCATTTCTTAACGGGATAATCATGCAAAAATATGGAACATATAATTATATATATATGTGTATATATATATGTATATATATACATATATATATACATATATATATATATATAAACATAAACATATATATACCAGCTGTCTTGATTACTTATACCCTCTGGCAATCAAACGTGGCTAGCTGGGAAATTCTCTAATTCGTTTACGGGGATATCCCATGGCCAGCCACGTTCGATGACACGTTCGAATGGGTCAATGTCAATCGTCACCATTAAAACATCAATAAACCTCATCATAATCGCATTGGAATCCCATAAAACCACCAAATTTTGCAAAAAATATGAAATTCCCATTTTAATGGTGGTTCATAAACCTTATCATAGCCCCTAAAACTTGCTTCGAATTTCAAGCCATCATCAGCCAGGATGGCACCTCTGCTGTTCGGTTGCAAGGTGACGATTCCCTCGTAGCTTGCCTTGCTATGTCGATGGGCTAGTTGAAGGGAAAAACTACAGGACCCCCATGGACCCCCATGGACCCCCCAACAGTTTATTGGAAAAAAAACCATGGGTTGACTGTAGATTTTCCCGAAAGCGGATGGAGTTGCCCCCATCTTCATTCGTTGAATTTCTCCACACCAAAAGCTCCCTTGGATGCCTGTGACATCCGACTGCTTCGTCTCCATCATCTGTGGTTCAATGTCATTACCCATAATCAACACCATTTCTTGTTTATTGTGTTGAAAAATGTGTCTTGTTTCAAGAAGTCCACTTGAATTACTCGAATTCATCCCCATTCAAATCCAAGTTAGCTGGTGAAAACCACTTACCCTCCAGTAAATTTGACAGGTTCACCCCGAACATTGGTCAACATTTTAATCGAAATGGTAGCTATGATCTAAACGGCTAGATGAATCAACATATATACAGAAAATATATAGTTTATATATAGTTATATACTGTGGAGACAGAGCTACAAGACTCTGATTCGTCAGATGAAGTTCACCACTTCTCACCACTTATCCTGTATTTTCTTCGTTGTCCCCCCAAAAAGATCCCCCGAATTGGAGATTCATCAGTTTGGGATGGGTCAAAACCCTGGTACCTTTTGTTCACCCCAAGTCATAGCTGGGATTTATGGATGTTCATCCCACTAAAAATGCTATTAATAGGTATTGATCCATAGCCATCAGGGCTGTCCGGGCTGCCTCCATCTCCTTGTAGCGTTTCCTCAGCTCCGTGCTGGCCGGACCGCTGGGCCATGAAGGCGAGGAGCAACACCACCTGGAGATGTTCTGAACAAAATGTGGAGGACATTTTCACCTAGGAAAATGTGGAGGTTGTATGAGGTTATGTAGATTTTATCTGGATGTTATATGATTTGAGCTGGATTTTATCTGGATGTTATATGACTTGAGCTGGAATTTAGCTGCATTTTAGCTGGGTTTGATGTGGATTTGAGGTGGATTTGACATGTGACTTGGATGTTCATCGACAAAAAAAGTGGGGTTAAAGTCAGCAAAAATAATGGATTGATGTCTTTCTTTTTTCGGGGGGAGATGGTGAAAGTAGAGATGCAGTATGGGGCGGTCCTAAAATCACAATTAATCGAATTATTCCTAAACTCATAGGATGTGGTTGATTGTTCTTGGGGGGATATGGTTTTAATATGTTTTAATGACCCAATCCTCCAAGAAAAATCCTTCATTCGTCATGCGGAAAGCCATGGCCTGCAGCAAGAGGAGATGTGCTGCTGCAAGCGCTGCCAGCGTGTGCGCATCGTGCTTTGGTTTCGGATGCTGATGTTCGTACCTGAGCACGTTGGTAAATCAGTGGATTCATTCGGAAAATCTACAGATTTTCATCAGGAAACTGTGGACTGAAAACAGCTTTTACATGAAATCTTGCGGTTGTTGTAATTTTTCCCATTCACCAATTCTGAGAGTAAAATATGCTAAAATGGGTATCCTTTCAGGGTCACCCTGGGCGACGAATCTGTAAAAAAAAATGGGTTCCAAGTTCCAAAACCTCCAAGACTGTTCTGGCTTCTGGTTGTTTGAGCTGCTAAGAAATGACGATATCATCACCACCACTAGTAGTAGGATCATCATTATTGGAGTAGTCGGCATCGATGTCATCAGTGTCATAGCCTTATTTCTTGGCGCTTGATCCCCATTGTTGCTGAAACGCTGCTGGCTCAAAATTTGAAACCCCCAAATCTGGGGTTTATCACGACAGTCCCCATCTTCAAATACCAAACCCGCATCCTCCTAGTGGTCCAGGCTGCATTGTCCAAACGAGCGATCCCTGCTGTTGTCCACGCGCATGGCGTGACCAGCAAATCATGGGATTTTCTCAGTTCTACCAGCCTTGGGGACTACCCCAAATGCCCTAGGAGTTGACTCCCAAATTCCTGGGATGGTTGGTGTGTGGTCCTGTGTTGTGTTGCTAAATTCACCAAGAAACTCGTGACTCAAAGGGACGCAATGCTTCTCTATGTGGCTGTCTCTCTTAAAGTCAGACAGCCAAACTCATCCTAGAATCAAACTTCATGTCCTAATCCATTGACATTTCTCCTCAGTGCAAGGTCGCAGCTGCGCGTGCCGAAAGCAGGTGGACAAGGTCTCATGTAAAAACCCGGAGAAACCCAGATCTATGCTTGCTTTTTCAAGCACTCCGCAGGATTTCAGCCCCAAAAATTCAGCTCCCAACTTGCCAGCGCTGTGATTCCCCACCTCGACGCTGGTGCCGCAAGAAAGTGTCCATGTCTCGCTAGGAGAGCCGTCAAAAGGGCTTCAAACATGGCCAGGCTGAATCTGCCCGGAAGGGTATCTATACTGTATCCACTTCACAAGATGGAATCCAAAAAGATCCAAGGGGGTTTTTTTTCGATGGATGACTCCAACCTGCTGATTTCTGTCGCAAGAACTGGTTGAAGGATCTTTTTAATATTTAGGAATGACCAGAAGTTTCCTGCATATGATAAAATTCTTACATATATATATATATATATATGTGTGCACATACATCTATATATATATTGTATATATGCATAATTATATATATGTATATATGTACATATAGTCTATGTAGTGACTTGGCAGGTTCTTGCAAGTATACAAAACCCTGCAAAAAAAAAAAACTATCTGATGCTTGTGAAACCCCTGAGATCAAGGGACCACCAAAACCATGGGCGTGAAGGGAAACGCCAGCAGGTCGTGCTCGAAGGGCTTTCCTCCACCGCTGATGGCTGGCTACCCTCCAGTAGACTAGAACACATTTTGGGAAAACAAAAAGAAATGCAAAGCAAATTCGGAATGGGGGAAGCTTCATGTACTATATTCACTGGAGCCTAAAATCTAAAAGGATCTAAAAGGCTACATTTAAAATCCCCCATCTCAATAGGCTGCATATTTCTACCCCCATTTTGGCAGCAGGTTTACATCCCCAAGATTGGTATCAACATGACCATTTTATGTGTCCAATTTTTTGTTTAAAGGTCAAAAACTGTGAGGAACTTGTTCCGATTTCTGAGTCCTGGAAGTCGCGCGTCCAGCGGTCGAATGATCACATCCTGAGGGCAAATCTCCTCAAAAACCCTCGCAAAAAGTGTTCATGACCAATCATCATCAACTCGGACGCCTGCTCGGGGTGGTGAAACCCTATGGTTTTTTTCTCACCTAAATCGGATCTCGTTCAAATCCAGTGGTTAAATTCATCATCTTCCCATCATCTTCCGGTGAACAATGGCCAGAAGTTGGGTGTAAATCCTCCTTTAAAAGAAAATACACAGCCGGCTGTCATGGTGTTGGCCATCTATCCCAGGATATCCCCAAAATGGTCATATTTCTATATGTGGAGGGTATCTATAATATATATATATATGGTATATCATGGCCATATATGGATATCTACGATATGTGACCCTGGGATACCATGATGGCCATATATGGTTCGATACCCTCCATTGTTGCCGCCGTCGACTCGCATCAGTTCAGGTCTTGACGTCGCACCTGGAGAAAAGTGACCACCCGGGTGAGCTCGGCTAAAGGGTCCTGATGCTTGGTTGTTTGATCAGCGAGGATAGCGAGGATGGGAATATATCACATGTTTACCATGGGAATGGATGACCCATAGATATCCAGATATCCATAGTAAACATTTGGAAAAGGATGTTTAATGATGGTTGATCAACAACTTAATATGAACTGTTTCACTGATAGTAGCAGTCAAAAATCTCCTCCACGGTCTCACCTGCGGCCAAATCCTGGCAGAAAAGTCACCGGAAGCCATGAAACGATGTTTTTGTCTACATGTTTTTACCCTTGAATGATAGGGCTGATAGGGGCAAAGCCTGAAAATCTTCACATCCAAAAAGAAAATAGGAACCGTACCCAGAATTAGATACTGCAAGAGGATAAACGACAAGACTTGCATTATATAACTTGTGATGTTTTTGGGGACCCCCGTGCATTAAAAGTACCTTACAAGTTGATGAATTCCTGCTCAACCGCACTGATCTTGGATTCCGATGTTTAAGTTTGAGGGATGGCCAACCCGATGCAAATTCACCATAGGGAAATGCCTTTATTTGACAATATCCCGAGCCATCTTGATTCATGTCAACCCCGGATGAGACGAATCACCTCTTTGATTTAAGAGCATCGGGGCTTCCCGAAATAGGAGTCATGTCATTGATACTAAAATGGTAACTCCCCCAATGATCAACAGCGAGGCTTTAAAAATCCGGGGGTTTACCAAAATTCATTGGCTATCCCCACTTCAGGATGGTTAAACCAGGTGAAACTTCCATTTCCAGCGCCACGTCCTTGAGGGCAAAAGGACGATTCAGGATGCGAGCACGTTGGCTCCTCGCAAATGCGGGTCCAAAAAAAAAGTGATAGAATGAAAGGACAGTGATGGAAAACCACATGGGGATGGGTCAAAACCTTGTACCCCTGGTGAACATCAAAATAGCTGGTAAATGGATGTTCACCCCCCTAAAAATGGTATTAACAGGTATTGATCCATGGCCACATGCCAAAGCCAAAAAAATGCCCATGCGATGACTCGCTGAGTTGGCTCCTCCATCGCCACAACAGCCCAGCAGCTCCAGCAAAAGTGATGAGCCCTAAAGCCTGGTGGAAAAATCGTGCCAGGTGGGCCACCCCATCTTTGAGCTTCATGACATTTTTTTGGGGTACCTCAACAATCTTCAAGATGCCCCAAGATGCCCATCCAGGATGTGGAAGAGGGTCAAATCCAACAGGAGGTTTTACAGAATGTCAGCCCGGGGATCAGTGTTTCACCCCATTTTTCGTCATTCTATGTCTATGGGTTAAACCCTGGTAACATGGGTTTGACAATAAAATAGACTCGCAATGGATGTTCAGCCCCCCAAATATCGGGCCAGATAGGTTTTAACCCATACGCATCTCCCGAATGTGCTAGTTTATCATCATCCACATTAAGATGGCCATCTTGGGGTGTACCCATTTTCAGACACCCATATCTCTCCATTTTAGCTAATGATCACCAGTGGCTCGGGCCCCGCACTGTGCCCAAGGCCTCCACAGCGTTGGAGAACGGCGATTTCACCAACAAGCCGTTCTGGGAGTAGAAAATACCAAGCCTTTTGGGAAGATTTTGAGATATTATGTCTATATATATATGTGTGTCTTTATATATATAATTATATATATATATATTATAGTGCGATATAGTTCACCAAGTATATGATTTCGGTTTGTCCAAAAATGGAAAGTCCCCCTAAGTTGCCATTGCTGGAAAATCGTCCCAAAGGATGAAATGGAAGTACTGGGCCCGCTAAGGGACCCACTCTTTTTTGGCCCATGGATTTCCGAGATGGGGTGTAACCCCTGAATGGTGATAATGAATAATAATGGATGATCATGGATGAATCATCCCCAAATGGTTACCCACTAACATTAACCCACATTAACTAACCCACATTAATTAATCCACATTAACATCCCAATTTGTGGTAGGTTGATTATTGGGTTACCACATTCACCCACAAATGGTGGAATACTACCACCGATGACACGACCCCATCCAAACGCCTTCTCTTTGAGCTCGTTCCGCGAGGGCCACCTTGGCTGGAAAAATGCTGGGAGTTGGGACCGAACAAAATGGAAGTTCAACCTAGAGAAACATAGGGAGATCATTGTTCATCATCATTTCATGCTGGGATTTTGGGGCTGGCCGATTTTTTATGAACTGAAATTGGGATTTGGAAGTTTTGAATCGAGAAATTGAGATTGGGGCAAGGTATCCAGCCCCCCAATCCCCAGTCATTTCTCTGAAGGATACCAAAAAGGGTAAGTGAAGCAGGCATGGTCAGAATCACTCCATAGTCATAGTAACCATATGACCCTTTTATAATATAGCTATAGTTGATTTCAGAAATTCCTGACGTCAGAACCAACTCCCTGCATCTCCCAGGCAATGGCTGTGCTTCCGACATGGCTTGAAGGCTCATTGGGGTGCAGAGAGGCTGCTGGATGTGTGGCTGTCAAGGTTGGTTGGATTCGGTGGCTGTTTGCTTCATTTCACACAGACCATCTCAGAAAAGTGCTGTGTCTCCAAGGTTGCGACAGAACCAGCTCAAACCCCTGAAAGCTTGCCGCTTGTTGATGCATCTTGGCGGGAGAATTCCGCTTGACTGGCTTCATTCTGATGTTTGTACTACAACTGCACTTGACTCGCTCCCTTCGCCATGGTATATACCGCCTTCGACATGCTATGACAACTAAAATCCAGGTGTTCTTGTGCTTGAAACGAGATCAGTCCGCAGCCGACCAAATGCTTCTGGAAACGGTGTCTACTAACATGGCTCTGTCAGCTGTGAGTGGCTGGACGACTGGATTGTTGACCACTGTAGTTCTAGCACTCCAACACCATAGTGGACCAAAACAAGCCTCGACAAGTCCAAGAAATCGAAGATTAAATTGCACAAAAAAAAACTGATCAGCTCACCGTTTCCTCTGGAAGTGCTGGAAAGGTTGATCCAATTGCATCCAATTGCTATGATGCTATATGACTATGGGTCAAAATACTAGGTACCCCAATGAAATTTATAGATGGTTACTGGTCACAATACAAAAGATTTACCACAGTTTTGCTCCAATGATGTAGATGGTCGCAAATCTGTGGTGCGTCACCAGCCCTTCCTTTGGAGCTGGCGACTTGCTGCGGACTCTGCGCGCCGACTGCGCGCCGCAGCAGGTGGAAGAGTTGCACCCAAATTCAAATAGCCATGGCGAGATGGGAAAATGGTGCTCATTTTAATCTATTGGAATTGTTTTTTCCCCTAAATCTTCAGACAAACCCATATATATATATATATATTTATTTATTTATTTATTTATTTGTATACATATACATATACATATACATATACATATGTATATATATATATATATATATCATGTATATATATATCCATATATATATACATATATCCATATATATATATATATATATATATATATATATACATATATATATATATATATATATATATATATATATATATATATATATATATATATA
>Ga0126342_10010158_pt1 | contig 16833 bp, 9 predicted proteins | sample Cyp1metagenome_FD_92528 | JGI IMG/M metagenome (GOLD analysis project Ga0126342, IMG submission 92528) | Coral microbial communities from Lord Howe Island, Old Settlement Bay, Australia - Cyphastrea 1 metagenome | ecosystem: Host-associated > Invertebrates > Cnidaria > Coral ... | reverse complement strand
TAAACAGGTGGTTAAACAGGTGGTTAAACAGGTGGTTAAACAGGTTGTTAAACAGGTGGTTAAACAGGTGGTTAAACAGGTGGTTAAACAGGTTGTTAAACAGGTGGTTAAACAGGTGGTTAATAGTGGTTAACCTGGTTGGTGGTGACTGGAACATGAATTATATTTTTTCCATTCAGTTGGGAATGTCATCATCCCATTTGACGAACTCCATCATTTTTCAGAGGGGCGGCGAAAAACCACCAACCAGTTGCTGCGGTAGACACAGGTGATCTCTTCACCAACATGGATGAACATTTCGAAACATTTCGGCTGAACATGGGAAACCCACAGAACTTGCGAACTTGAAAATAGCCATTGAACTATTGAGTTCGTTGATTTTTCCCATGATACATGGTGATTTTCCATCGTTTTTTGTAGGTTTACCAGAGGGTAAGCTGTGTTTAAACCTTCAAGACTCCGAGTCATCGGGCAAAGCTGCAGTACGCGGGCTACTCCAGTGACTCTAAACACACACTGATTAGACATGGCGATACCATAGCTATGGTGGTGCCCCCGTTCGAGAACGCTAAGTCAGTGAACATACCTCCAATTTCACTATGGTTTTTGTTGGTGATATATCGAACTAGTTCATGCACTTATAAACCATTTATAACTGGAGGGGGCACCACCTTATAGAACTGAAAGAGGCATTTTTCCAAAGATTCCTCGAATTTTGCGAGGAAAAGGAATAGAACATGGTAGATCATCGACATCGGGGTCAAACATACCAGAAAATGCGATGGTCACAGGGGTCTTCCTGACTTCCCAGCTTCCCAACATTTCTCGGAAGAATGTTGCAGGACAAATCCTGAAACGGAAAAGTACAAATGAGCATCAGCAGTTTCTGCCCATCAGATGTGTGTGCGTAAAAGCCATTCTAAAAGAGGTATACCCTCTGGAAATTGAACAGTTTGCGAACTGGAAACTTCCATGTAGGTAAATCATCGAACTAAATGGGCCATTTTCAATAGTTACCCTCTGGTAAATTAACATAGATCCTGAAAATCACCCCTATGTATACTGGTTTCACTCATCTTCCAAGCCCTATCTGCCATTATTTATTTACTGTATGTTCGTCTACTGGATGGCACCCAGTGTTCACCCACCACGATGGATGTTTGACAAAAGTTGGCTGATGAGCGATATCCGCCAGCTAAGGAGGGATGTGTGCACCTCAGAGACGGCGGTGTCTGCAATGTGATTTTGGGGTTCCCACAGAGAGATTGGAAAACAAATAAGATATGTTTTTAATGATTTAAGATGATTAAAAAAATGAGTATGGAATTACATGATTTTATACATGGTTTTATAGGGATAATAATGGGATATATATATATATAACAATGTAATTCCATATCAGTATGGATAATTACATATATCCCTATAAAACCATACATTATATTAGTGGGATAATAATGGGATAAAACCATGGGTGCTGCAATTGGAGTTAGTGAAACTGCCACCCGCCTCTCAAGTGCCTTGGTAAATGTTCCGGCCGGCCTTTTTAGGGGATAATTTGAACATCACGTGTTAACACATTTATAAATGACATTATATCCATTACCCCCTGGTAAATTAACTTGTGGACCCTGAAAATAGCCAATTGTTAATGGAAACTAGTCTTCCAACCCCGATGACTGCCAGGGCCTATGTTAATTTACCAGAGGGTAATATACATCCCCCTTTTTTGTTTGGTGATGTTGAATTGGGAGATTCACCAAGCCCTTTTCATAACTCGTTTGCACATGGCATCCACCATATTTGGCAGTAAATCCCAGCTATTTGGAGGTTTTTCACAGAGTTCCAGGCCTTTGATTCATAGCCATATTGTGATCATTTACCCTCTGGTTATGTCAAAATAGTTATTGAAAATACTCCATAGAAATCGTTCATTTACCTATTCAAAATGGTGATTTTCTATAGTTAGCTGACAGTTTACCAGATAATTTAGGTTCCATATGTGGGACCTGGAGCAAATTTGCACCGAAAATCACGGCGTTCTTTGGACGTAGGGGTCCCACTGCTTCCCATCCAAGACGGATCCTGAACGGGGGAAACCGACAAATATGGGGATTTAACCTATATGTTTTCATCCAAAATAGTGATATGTCATGGGTATACTAAGATAGTGTTCAGTTGCCTAAAAAAGGTGGCTGAATTCTATGGTTTATGGTAGATATAGTAGATATAACGAACTAGTTAATGGAGGTTTGTTCATGGTTTAGAAACCAACAAACATAACTGGGGGGCCTCCTGTAGTTTGTGATTTCAGCCATTTTATGCCCAGTTTTAGGATGGTCCCGGAGCTCGAAATCACCTGATGATGCGCAAAAAAATGTGCTTAGTAAGACCTATGACGCGCGTCACTTAGTTATGTTGATTTCACATAGTATTGAAAATGACCCAGTCGAAATATGATAGCATGGTGGATCTTTCCAGTTCGTTATGTGACAGTTCACCAGAGGGTAATGACTTTATACAAAAGCGTCACTTGGCTTTGTTGATTCACAGCAAATTTGCTCTTGGAATCTTCAAACAAAATAAGAAAAAAGCGGAGGACACCACACGCCAATGCGTGTGAAATCCAGGGATCAACACAGGTAATTTTAACCACGCTTGTGTCAGATTACACTCTGGTAAACTAACATAACAAACTGGAAAATCACCATTTTTAATGGGAAAAACCACTACAAATGGCAATTTTCAATAGCTATTTTGACATAACCAGAGGGTAGTCGTGGGTAAAACTGGAGCTTTCACCATGTGATTTCACCACCGATTAATTTCGGGGAGGAGTTCAGCAGTGAAACACCTGGTCTGAGCAACAAAAATGTGGCCTTGTGACCAGTCAAAAATACCCTCCAGTAAACTACGTAACATAACGAATTGAAAAGATCCCCCATGCTATCAATGGGAAAACTCCACCATTTCGACTGGGTCATTTTCCATAGCTATGTTAAATTACCAGAGGGTATCGTTTTCACATGTCTTGACCAGCAAAAACCAGTGACTTTTGACAACTCCAAGCCCTTCACACGGCTGAATTTTGAGGCACAGAAGATTTAGATCACCAGCTGAAAGTGACACTGAGTTGCTGGGGCGAGCGGAACCAGTGATGTGATCTCTGGTGTAGAAATCGGTTCAAATTATGGGGATTGAAGCATCCAAAATGGTGGTCTAAATGGGGATGTAATAGGGATATATTGGGGATATATTGGGGATGTAATGGCTGGTTGGTGGTTTCAAACATGAAATTTATATTTTCCATTTCATATATGGGACAATCCACCAACCATTGACGAACTCCATCATTTTTCAAGATTGTTAAAACCGCCAACCAAAATGGAATACGGACGGAATATAATCGGAATACTGATAACCCTTTGGTAGTAAAGAAAATAGGATCTCAATGGGAGATGAATTCAAAATGGGATATACTCAGCCGTGTTTGATTACGAGAGGATCACATCAAAATAGCTGGTAGGTGCTGGTAGTTATGAATGTTCATCACCCTAAATTCTTGGAAGTCATAGAGTCATAGGTTTTGAGGAAATCGCCAGAAGTTACCAAAAAATTGCCCATCAGCCCAGTACTGAATAAGAATACTGAGAAGTAATGAATAGCAATGACCATGGTAATGACAAACGCAGATCCATCATGATCCATCAAATTCAAGGTTCAGATTCCGAAACCTCTGCCTCAGAAGAAGTTTCTTGGCTGCAATGGCGTATTTTTTTGGTCGCTCCTATGATCTTAACATTTTTGGTGGATGCCTCCCATGATGTCTTCAAAGTGCAAGAAAAGGAGGTACCATCTGGTAATGACAACATGGCTTGCTTGAAATATGATAAATATGTCATGTGTAGGTAGTTTGATGTTTTTCATGTTTTTTCCATTCAAACCGTCATTTATGAGGGATTTCCCAGCGAGCCATGTTTTAGGACATTGGAGGTTTTCCCAGCCACAGAAATCGAAGCGCCGAGAGGTGTGTCGGGCATTGTTCACCATGTAAAATACGATGAGAACGGAGATGTCCCGGGTTAACTATGGAATATAATATACTATGTAATATACTAATATACTAATATGGTATATTATATACCCATCAAATATTGGCTTTATAGCAGGGATAATGGTGATTCATGATCAACACCTAAATACATAGGTATTATGATGGATATTTCTTTATAGGGATTTGACCAACATATGGGGATGGTACCCTCTGATAAACTAACATAACTATGGAAAATCACGATTTTAAATGGGTAAATCCACTATTTCAATGGTCATTTTCAATAGCTATGTTAGTTTACCAGAGGGTAATGCAGATTGCGGAATCAAGCATCAACAGTGGGGGGCCCCCGCCAGCTTTTCGACTGCTCAGGATACCTTTTGCCCATGAGATCCGAAATTGGGAGGATGAGGGGTTACGGCTGGCACGCTAATTTCATGCTTGGAAGCCCACAAAGAACATGGTTTACATCCCTAGGTTTTTGGGAGGTGCCAAATGGCGGTTGTTTTTTCCCGAAAAGCCATCTTTTGGGGCTGATTCCAGGCTGAAATTCCTCAGGGTAACCCCAGTTTTTCATCGCGAGTTTGGCTAAAACTCGCAGCTTTTGTGACCGCTTGGCTTGGCGCAACTTGGCTGCAAAGTTGGCACAAGTTGCAGGTCTGAGAGAAAATCTAAAAATGCTGTGGTTTCGGTTGAAAAATCTGTGGATCTCTGGAACTAAGGTCTGAAAAAAAGTGGCTGGTAAATATCTGAAGTGAATAGAGAATGAAAATGATTAGACAAACTTAAGATTTATTATATTAATGATATAATAAACTGGCTGATTTAATGAAAATCAATCTTAATGAATCAACATATTGAATGATTTCAGCCCTATCTTTGGGCTATGTTTCATGGACAAAACGGTTGCTATCCTTGCGCTGATGTCGGAGATCCGCGGTTCATTCCAAGATCCAATGAGAGTCATCAAATGTTGAGAGTGGCAATACCCTCTGGTTACCCTCTGGTGAACTGTCACATAACTCTGGAAAGATTCACCATGTTTCTTGGGAAAATCCACTGTAAATGGTGATGTTCCATAGTTATGTTAAATTACCAGAGGGTACCCTCTGGTGAACCTATAATAATCGAACTAACGACAGATAATAATAGATAGTATGTAGATTATAGATAGATGCTAATAATATAGTTGATGATAATAGATAATAGATAATAAATAGATAATACCCCCTGGTAAATTAACATAGACCCTGAAAATCACCATTTTTTATTGTTTCACTAATCTTCCAAATCCTATCTGGCAGGGTCTATGTTAATTTACTGGAGGGTAATAGATAATAGTAGATAATAGATGATAATAATAATGGGATATGAACTAACCACTTTCTTTCTTCCATGAGCAATGAAGTCCAAGACTGCGCTCAAATGAACTAACAACGCTTGTAATGGAATATATAAGGGGTATTCTCTGGATGAATTTGATATAATATGATACAATCAACTAACAGTGGTATGATCAGGTCGCAGCATAGTTTACTGAGATAATATGAGGTATAATGGATCTTATTTGGATATATGATGGGGATACAATAGGGCCTCTAGACCATTTGTCGACATCACCAGGTTTCCATTTAAGGCTGGATTGATGGATAAGCAATTGATAACACCGACATCCTTAGGACTGGTTTAGTATTTCTCGGGTCATGTTTGATATGTTTCTTAGATGCTACCTCCAGCCAAAGATTTGTTGTGACGGCTTGAAACCACTCAGAAGCTGAAAAAGTCATTGGTTTAAGCAAGTTCGTACGGGGTAGAAAGGCGGCCGTTCCAGGGAGTTGGGTGATTGTTTTCCCACCAAAAAAATTATCACATGGGGCTTTACCAGAAATGGCATCAGCAAAAAGATACCCTCTGGTAAACCTACAAAAAACTATGGAAAATCACCATTTATAGTGGATTTTCCCATGAAAAATGGTGGATCTTTCCATAGTTATGTTAGTTTACCAGAGGGTAAGTGTTTCACCAAAACCCACGTTATTTCCCTCATTCTACCTTCAAACCTGGCCAGAGACCCAAGAGTTTCAAGAAGTAAATCATGGCGACATGGCCCACTTGGGGAATTTTGTTACCCGTTGAACTTGACGGGTTTCCTAATCCCAAACGGGTTGGTGGTTTGGAACATGAATCTTATTTTTCCATATATTGGGAATGTCATCATCCCAACTGACTTTCATTTTTTTCAGAGGGGTTAAAACCACCAACCAGCAAAAAAATCAAGAGCTTCATGGACTTATATGGACACCCCAAAATCTTAGTACCGTGAATACATTTGCTTTACCCCACCTTTCCTATGTCATTTGAGGCATGTGGCGGTTTCCTAAAATGGGGGTAATGTCAACCCTGGATTAATAAACCCCTAGGTTGTTTAATTGAGGGGATACCATTTAAGTATCAGATTATGACTATTTGGGGAATACCCCCCTAATTAATAAACCCTGGTTTATTAATCCGGGGTTAACATTACCCCTAAATCATCCATGTTATTTTCGGATGTTCCATTATAAACCAACTAGCTATTGGGGATCCCCCATGACTATGGAACCCCCAATGTTTTAAGTGGCCAAGGTGTTGTATGTTTTCACCCTAACAACTCGTTCACCATCCTGCAGCGTTGGCTCCCCTTTCCGTCCGAGTGACGGACGATTGGCTCTGCGCCCGCAGGGATTCACATGGAAGGCGTATGAAGGCTATGTTGCCACTGTTGCCCTTATGGATTGGGGGGCCCCCAAATATAAGTTGGTTTAGATTCGCCCCAGTAACTATAGTTATAAGTACCATAAACATAGTGACATTGGAGTTATGTTCACCAACTTAGCTAACTATGGGGCACCACCTTGTATGGATTGGGGTGAGAAGTCAGCCACCCCCATTTTTTGACGATGGGATCTGGAATCCACATTGCTTCGTATTTGGATGGCCTTGGATGCACTTGATCCATTGATGGCATGAGATTTTGGGGCGCAGTTAAAACTTACATCAAACCAATTTCGCCCTTGAAAACTCCAACAAGAACCAAAAAAAGAAAGGCCCAACAAGACATCGATTTTCGAAGCAAAAAGAACCCAAATCTCATCTTGCACCAATCATTGGGTTTTAGTCTCCAACATCCAGGGCGCAGCACGTGTCAACGGACACAACTGTAGCTTTAGGGACCCCATCGCAGCCATGGAGACCGTGGGTCAAATTCGCCAAGCGCGTGCATCTCTCGCTTTTCGCACGGCCTGCTCCGTATTGATTTGTTGCATCATCAGCACGTGCCTTGGGTGAGCGATTTGCAAAATGTCCTCGGAAGCGTTGAAAAGGGACTCCCTGATCAAAAGGGGGTCAGGGGTATGAGGTGATGTGTTTTTTCTGGATCAACTGGGGTTCAAGATCTACCATAATCTGCCATTGTCCATATGTTGGTGTGAAAATCAGGGTAGGGTGAACTGACCCATAGTTAGGTAAAACTAGCAATATCCGGGGGTGTCCTCAATGGGTGATGATTGTTCTGTTCGAATCTTTAGTGACACACTGATGATATATAGGTCTGGCTTAAAATTAGGTACTAAAAGAGTTGGAGACTTGGGCTCAACAAAACGATCAGACATTTGTGGAACCCTGAGTTTTTTTATATTTTGACCGATGGCCTTGTGATTGGTCATTTGCAACTAGTGAGAGATGGACATCCAATGGTAGATGGGGAAATTGATATGAAACAGTGATACATAACCTCAAGAATCCCTGCAATTCGTAGTGAATGCAGACTATCTACGATAATTATGTCCGAGCGCATAGGTAGTTGCTGTTGCATAGTTGCAGACCCGGTTCATCTATTGAGATTGTCTAGTTTCGTGCCGAGCGTTTGAAACCTTTTACAGATCCTGAAAGCAATGGTTTCTGCTACTCAGGTATATCAATGCAATCATATTCTGGTTGGTGGTTTGGAACATGAATCTTATTTTTCCATTCAGTTGGGAATGTCATCATCCCAACTGACTTTCATATTTTTCAGATGGGTTGAAACCACCAACCAGGATTCTATAGCATGCATATGGGATTGCTAAAAAACGATACCCCTAAATCCACTGCTGATCCGGTAAGTTTCCATATGGAGGTTTCCGAAGTCAGTCATGGGGTACCCCGTTTTGTCATCCATGTACATACAGGATGGGGCCCCCCAGTTATGTTTGTTGGTTTATAAACCATAATAACCTCCATTAACTAGTTCGCTATATCTACCATAGACCTCAAAAACTACCATTATAACCTCCATTAACCATTATAACTGTAGTTACACCCCTACTGCTAAATAGTTAAGCCACTTTTATCATCCATTTTATTGGTGGATTTTCCCATATAAACCATCCAGCTATTGGGGTACCCCCATGGCTATGGAAACAGTGACCTTTGGTGACCCCCGTGTCCCCACATTCCGCCACAGCCATGCCCGTGTATCGCTTTACTTGCAAATATTAACCATGGATTTTACCCCTACGTGTATATATATATATAATAAATATAATATATATATAATGCATATATATATATATACAATACATATTGTATATATATATTATACATATATATTGTACATATATATTATACATATATATTATACATATATAGTATACATATATATTATACTTATATATATATTGTACATATATATTATACATTTATATTATATGTATATATAATTATATAATACATAGATATATATCATACATATAGATATATATATATGTTTACATGTATATATATATATTATACATATATATTATACATGTAGATTATACATGTATATAGATATACATATTTATGTATATACATGTATATATACATGTGTATATACATATATACAGTGTTTTCCCTCTAGATTTTTTCACAAATTCTGTGACAAGAGAAGCCTTCGTTGTAGGATCCTCTCTGCCAATACCTCAAAGGAGGTATTTTCCTATGCAGAGGCACAACATTCCGAGCAGCCAGTCCCAACACTTTTTGTCAGTGGTGATTTACAGCAGGTTTTGCCATGGTGATTTACAGCGATCAATCCCTGTTGTCTGCAAGTGATAATCATGCGCGTTATGACTAACATAGCGAACTGGAAAATCCCAACCATAAATGGAGGTTTCGTTCGCTGGCGAAATCATCTATTTCTATGGGCCATGGCTTCCATGGCGAACCAAAAAGCTATGGCATCTATGGGTCATACCCTCTGGTAAACTGTCACATAGCTATGGAGAATTCCACCATGCTATCAATGGGTAAATCCACTATGACTCGACTGGGGCATTTTCAATAGCTATGTTAAATTACCAGAGGGTAATGTATCATAGTGGGTCATGTATGGGTCATATGACCTGAGATAATGTCTCACTTTATTGAAATATATGACCCATGTTATATATGATGACATAATGTATCATAGGGTTTAATGTTCATCCAGATTTATTGTAGTAGGGATTACCATACCCCATGACTATCCCATGTTCAATCCCCATTGTCGATGGTTCAAATAGTTCTTTCAATTTCCGATAATATTCCTATATAATAATACATATCCATGGTGCCCCATAGTTTGCTGTCATTATAACTCCAACCACTAGAGTTTATGGTAGACATATCTATCGTAATTTGTACTTAGGACGTCAAAAAAACAACTAAGAACAACCCTAAAAAAGGTCAAAAGATAGAAAAGTAGTATAAAGTAATCCAAAGTCCTACTAAAATAGTAGTCAATTGAAGCTTTTCGACCTGTTTTTGGGAGGGATCACCACCGAGCCCCCGCCAGGGAAGTTTAGCACCGATCTTGGCCTTCCTGGTACCAGCGGTGCTCAGGGGTGATACCAACAAGAGACTCGGTGCGGAATGGTGAATTCATGATGAAATTTGGGATTGGTGGATCTACCCATTAAAAATGGCGATTTGTAGTGAAAAAAATAGTGGATGAATAGTGGATTTATATAAAAGCTATTGAAAATGGTGATTTAGTTCGTGGATCTACCCATTAAACATGGTGATTTTCCATAGTTACATTAGTTTACCAGAGGGTAATAGTGGTTAATAGTGGTTAATAGTGGTAAACCACCAACCAGAATTGATGTGGGCAACCCAATCCCAAAAAAGCCTAGCAGGGTAAATATCATTTAAGTCTGTATTTCCACATAAATGGTCAATAAATGCTGAATTCATGGTGAATTAAATCGGGTAGCAGCAATAATTAGTGGAATGATTCATGGATAATTGATGGATCGCTATAGGACTCAACACCTACCACTGTTTGTATGTTATGTACATTACATGGGGGTACCCCAAAAAAATCCAAGTTATTGCTGATTATTGATGCGAAAACCAATGCTTTGGGGTACGGATATTTTAGGAACTAACCCTATGTGGATGTTATATGACTCTATGGATATGGATGGACGTTATATGACTCTATGGATATGGATCTTATATGACAATAATCTCTATGATATGTGGATACTAATCTTATTGATGGATATGTGGATATTAATCTCTATGATATGACCATCATTTTGAATATGGATGACTGGATGAATGACTTGGATATGGATGCCTATGGATGACTATGATGGATGATTTTCTACACGGGTGGGTGATTATGGAGGACTATTGCAGTACATGGTGATACATGGTGGTTATAAAAATGACTTATAATAATCCAAGAACGGGGAATCCCGTTCTTAACCAACCAGTCTAATAAAAGACAGAGGGAATTTGAACACTGCTGAAATGAACTACCGCAAGAAATTGGATGGTCAATGATAAGTAGATGTAGTCAAAGCAACAAATCGTTGCGGCTCTGACCCGCAGGTTTTGATTGGGTCTTGGCCATCACTTTCTTGAGGAAATGATTGCACTTGGGAGCTACTTTTAGGGATGGAACGATGCAAAAGAATAGCATCAGTTGCTTGAATTGATTGGGAAAAACTCCATTTTTATTAGCAAAAAAATACCAATACGATGATGTTACTTGAGCGCATGGTTGCCTGGTGTTGAACTAAGGACTAGCTTGACTTTTGTGTCTTGGCAGTGACTTCCCATAGCGGGGGTGGCGGATCCAGCCACAGCTCTGTTACTGTAAAATCATTGCAGGAGTTCGGTTGGTCTTAATCCATAGCCATATATCCCTACGTTGGATTCATGTGGTTGCTTCTAAGCAAGTTCTATTTCCATGTTTGGGATCATAGACTTCATATAAAATAATCCTCATATAACAATCCTATCATATTCAAGCCTATATCTCAACCCGTTTTTTCTGGGCGAAAGATCCACATAATTCAGTGGGAAATTCAGGACCCTACAATGGAGGTACTGTACCATATAAGGTCACATTTTATGGGGAGATGCCCTGAAATTTTAGGCCTTGCATATGGTAGGTGCGATTTTTATCCTGTTGCATGGCCATTGACAGCGAAATCTTCCCATGGAATATCCCTACTAGAGCACCATTTTTTTAAATGGCAAAGATCATCAATTAACGTTCAGTGGTAAACTCCACCATGGTTAGTAATGATCATTAACCATTAGCCCATAATTATAAACCATTAACCATTATTATGGATTAGTTTGGATGAATGGCTCATGGTTTTCTGACGATATATTCCATATGTTTTCCATATGTTGGTTATCCCATCTATGGTAGTATAGTCCCATGAAAAAACCCTATCAACCAACTATCATTTTTTAGTCCTAGCCACACTTATGATATCCCAAAAAATCAATCAACCCAGCAGAAAATAGTTCAACCATTGATTTTCCAATGAAATCTCGGTTCTTTCCGGTTCTTTCCGCTTAAGATATTCCCAACAAAACCAATCCATTGCTTGGTGTTTCACTCCTCGCAGAGGTCATGTCCTCATTGGTGCTTGTGCCTTTGGGCATGGCAATCTGTACGGAGTCCCAGCATGATTCGAGGGGAACCATTCCTTTTTATTGCTTGATCATGGGAATATCATTGAAAATATCCATGGAAATGGGGCTATTCTAGATCATCCCAAACACTGGGGGGTAATAATGGTTATTAATGGACTATCAGTGAAAATATCCATGGTTAATAATGGTGATTAATGGAAAACAATCAAGAATCATGGATGAATAGTGGATAATGGGGAAAAACCCTCTGAGAATCCAACAGTTTGCGAACTGGACCATGGCCCATTTAGTTCGATGATTTACCCTCTGGTTATTTAACATCGCCATGGAAAATCACAATTTTTCATAGCAAACCATCTATAAATGGGCAATTTTCCATGGCTAGGTTAAATAACCAGAGGGTTTTTTTTTCAGAGGGTGATCATTCTCAAGTGTCTGTGTCTCGTCTATTGCGGGCACGAAAATGCCGAAATGTTCAGTGGTGAAGTCCACCATGAAACAATGAATGGAAATGGTGGAGTTATTTCCATTATTTGTGGTTAGTAATGATGATCATCATTAGCCCATGATTACTAACCCATGATGATCATGTTAATGGAAATGATCATCAATTAATGTTCAGTGGTAAACTCCACCATGGTTAGTAATGATCATTAACCATTAGCCCATCATTGTTAACCATTAACCATTATTATGGATTAGTTTGGATGAATGGCTCATGGATGTCACAAATTCCCATTGGTTGGTTGATTAATAGAGAGGTTTGAAGGTTTACCCCTTTAACAGGTAAACGATGATAGATGGTACACCAAACCGGCCCCTCTATTTTTACCAAAAGGACATTATTGCTTCATAGCCTTTGGTAAACTGACCCTTTGCGAACTGGAAAAGCGCCGGGTTTTCAATAGGTAAATCATCCCTTTTCGTTGGGCCATGTTCCATAGCTATGTTAGTTTACTGGAGGGTAAATTCACTGTATTAAATCCCTATTTGTTTCATGGTGATTCCCTGATGATCAATTGATAAAATCCACATGGTTGATGGTTAAATCTTGACTGACTCAATCTTGGATGGCTGCTGTAGTCATCTTGCGCTCTAGATGGGTATATGTATCCTGATCAACTAAAAATAGACAGCCTTGGCCATGTTACACAGCCGATTTTAAACATGTAACCCCCAATTTGGCCATAATGATAAGCTAGAGAATCATCTTCTCATCTTCAAAACCCAATTTTGGGGGTTCATATTGAATTTAGAAGAATCCTTTTATACTTACTGCAGTTGGCCAAAATTTAGAGAAGTTTAAGGCCCAAGTTTTCCATCTGATGATATTTTCATGGGAATGTACCCTCCGGCATCTAAAGCTGAATAATTTTCCATTTAGTTCGATGAATTTCCCATTCAAATTTCCTTTTAGTGCGGAGATGTCCCAGCCACCATTTGATTACCAGATGGTAAATCCATCACTATCCTATGTTTGTCCCATGATTATCCCATTATTTAAACCATAGAAATAGTTGATTTACCCATTAATAGCATGGTGGATCTTTCCAGTTCGTAAACGTAGAAACCAGAGGGTAAACCATCATAAATCCCATTAAATCCCATTAAATCCCATTAGATCCCATTATTTAAACCATATAGAACCCATAACTGGAGGGCGAAATCCACTCCAAAAACAGCCACATTTTTTGGGCGCCGAGGTGGACTTTGCTACGTGGCCGGCGACCTCCGCTGGAAACCCTGGATTTTGGCCCTGGGTGGCTGGGCCTTGCCGTTGGGGAAGGGTTGGGGGATGGGAAAATGCTGCGGGTTTTGTGAGGTCGGAATATTATCCATGGGAGTAATATGGTGTATAGGGATTTTCTAGGGATTTTCTAGGGATTAACAGTGATTTATCTGGTTGGTGGTGACTGGAACCATGGAATTTTATGACTTTCCATTCAGTTGGGAATGGCATCATCCCAACTGACGAAGTCATATTTTTCAGAGGGGTAGGTATACCACCAACCAGTTTTTGTTGCCACAGGAAAATGGGGAAAATGTGGTTTTTGAAGAAAAATTGTTTTTTTGGCCGAAAAGGCGATTGAAGGATGACAAAAATAGGGAAACATTGTGCTATAGGCATTCGAACATGCTCGATGATAATCGGTGCTTGTTGCTGCTGGATTTGTCGAATTTACTCCCTTGGGAGCTGTTGGGCTTGGATCAAAATATCGGATTCAACTTTGTTTCCAACATTTCTTCAGGCGCAACCATGGACCTGGTTGGTGGTTTGGAACATGTTCTTTTCCAATTCAGTTGGGAAGAATAATCCCAACTGACTTTCATATTTTTCAGAGGGGTGGCTCAACCACCAACCAGTGGATTTTCGAAGGCATTCTGGGGAAGTTATAACGACCTCACTGTTCTCCCGAGCCCTGAATCATGGTTAATAAGGGGAATCATCCCCAAATGGCCCAACAATGAAGGTTAGCGAAATATTATAATTTACCCAGATCATTTTCAGAATGGGAACAGAGTACCCGGAAACACCATAGCCTGAGGTTATCCACGAATTAGGATGTGAAAATGGGGATATAATGGAGGTATGCTGGGGATATAATGAGGATACACAAATGGGATTTGCATAACCAACTATATTAAGTTCTCCCAATGGATAGGAGGTATATGTCAGTAGGTGGTACCCAGGGCCGGGTATTCGCGCAGTACTACCACATAGGGTAAGGCAAGGAAGTGGTAAGAAGCTGGATGTACCCTTCATAGATCCCAAGATATCATTCAAGCTAGTCATGACATGTCGTGAATCATCATGGATCCTATGCCGCAGCTTTCCATCAAGCCATCACTCCGCAGTTTCGAGGCAGTTTTCGAGGGTCCGGATGGTTGCGGTGTGGCCCCCTGTTACCCGGCCTGGTAAACATACAAAAAGCGATTGAAAATATGGCAATTTATAGTGGGGTTTCCCATTAAAAATGGTGATTTTCCAGTTCGTTATGGTATAGATGTCCCATAGAAATCGTTGATCTACCTATTATAAATGGTAATTTTCCAGGAAACTAACAGTTTGCTATGGAAAATGAACCATTGATACCATAGATTTAGCTATTAAGATAGTAATTTTCCAGTTCGCAAACTGTGTTAGTTTACCAGAGGCTATGTCTTGGTGGGTTGGACTGGGGCCACCCTGTGTGATTCATGACGTTCATGGGGCCCCCAAAGCCATAAACATCCACCATCCTCAAGGACAAAAAACATGGCTTAGTCCAACTATCCCAAGTCATAGTAGATTTATGGCATTGGATTTTCCACATTGAAAAAACTCCCGTTTTCGAACTCTCCGAAGTTCGGAGCAGGCCTGAGTCGAGTACCATTTCTGCCCGTACCAGCTGCAACATGCTGCAACCAGGTTTTTCTTGGATGTTCCCATGATTTTTCATGGATGAATTTGAGGGAAAATCTGCAGGAAAGCACAGATTCTATGCTGAAATCTACGAGTTTCCTGTTTCTGGTACTACTTCTTGCATTGGATAATTGGGGTGATATTGGTTTGCCTGTCATCTCCATTTTATAATCCCCAGTTGATGGTCCAATCATTAAATCCCATTGTAAACCCATTACACCCCCATCCATGGCCATGATTTATTTGTGAAATCCCATTTTTTGAAGTGAAATTATATGCGAAATCCCAAAAAATGATGTTAAATCATGTTCAATCGCATGATTGATGTGTTAAATCCCACTCAACCGTTGTAAAATCTCATGTTGTTGTTTCAGGTTTGTCAACGGTTCCCATCACTGCTGGTGGACTCTAGACCACGCCTCCGTGTCACAGCGTGTTAGCCTTGGTCTACAGCATGAACGAAGGAGCAAATGAGAACGACGGTAACTGAGTGGCTGAATTCTGTTGATTTTTAATGATGGTATAATGGTAATAGTTACCAGTACCTATAGATGATCTAATAATTAGTAGTTTAAATACCATTAGACCATCTACTATACCATTAGATTTTTACTGTAGATGGTATAGTAGATGATATCTAATGGTATAATGACGGGATAGTAATAGTAATAGTATCCCAGATTTACCATACCATTAACAGATTATCCCCAAAATGGTGCAGTTTAACATAGTTCAACATAGTTTGTTGGTTTTTACTGTAGAAGATGGTCTAATGATAATCTAATGATGAGAGAATAGGTCTAATGATGGGATAAAAGATTTTACCCTCTGGTTAACTAACAGTTTGCTATGGAAATCGCCATCTTGAAGTTCGGAAAATCAACGAACTAAATGTGCCATGTTCAATAGCTACGTTAAATTTTCCAGAGGGTAGATGGTCTAATGATGGGATAATGGATATACTCATAGTTTATCATATGTTGAATTGATTCTTTGGATGTTTCATGACTTCATGATTTGAATGGGGATATACTGGGAGTGGGATTTATCAATCAACAATAGGGATAATGAGGATATGATTCTAGAATATATAGACAGTATGTGTATACACAATTATCTGATCCCCGCTGGTAAACGTTTACAGTTTGCGAACTGGAAAATCACAATGTTTTATAGCTGGGTAAATAAACGAACTAAATGACCATGGCTTCAATAGCAAACTGTTAGTCATTACCAGAGAGTAATAATGGGATGATATATCATGATATTATTCTAGCAAAATCTTACCCATATTCCAAGGCTGTTCATAATCCCATGCCAAAATAGCTCCGGAAGTTTGGAAAATAATGAACGACCTTTGATGGTGAGAATGAGGTTGTGTGACCCTTGTCAGGCGCACCTTTTCCCTTGGCACGTGCTGTCAATTTAATTATCT
>Ga0126342_10010157_pt1 | contig 16833 bp, 18 predicted proteins | sample Cyp1metagenome_FD_92528 | JGI IMG/M metagenome (GOLD analysis project Ga0126342, IMG submission 92528) | Coral microbial communities from Lord Howe Island, Old Settlement Bay, Australia - Cyphastrea 1 metagenome | ecosystem: Host-associated > Invertebrates > Cnidaria > Coral ... | reverse complement strand
CCAGCTACGGCCCCCACTTAAGGGGTTGCCGTCCAGGGCCACTGCAAGCAGGTACGTTTTCACGGGTCCCGGGGGGTGTCTTCGTTGGCCACCGACCCCCCCGGGACCCCGGTGGCCCCCTGCTTCAAGGTATAAAATAATATAATATATAATATAATGAATTACGAGCAAAGTTTTACGTCTGTGCAGACGTTCCACACACACCCTGCCTTTGGGTTGTTTTATTTTGATGAGATGAAAATGAAGATGAATTGAAAATTTACTCACCCGGGACACGAGGAGGGGAACGCAAAAGAAGAGGGAGAGGGCAAACACCAACACCAACACACCTGGCCCGGAGCGGGCAAACCCTGAAAGGGCAAGGGAAAAGAAGAGAGGTGGCCGACGGACACGGAACAAGACCAACGGAGGGGAAGGACGGAAGCGCCTGAAGCAACCTACCACAGCGAAACCTACGCCTACCTAGGCACGCACAGGACCCAACCAACAAAATTCATTAAATGGGATTCAGTTCAAACCTAGAAGTTCGTGCGTTATTCCTTCAAACGGGACCGTTTTCGTTCAAGCCACATGGGCAGTATCCGGCTATTCAAAGTCAACTGATTTAAGTGCACAAAATGTTTGACCTCACCAGAAAACCATCGAAAGAAAGTGGGCCACACCTGAAAGCATGCAGCCTCAAGCCTTCCATGATCCATGAGTGCCATATTGCGCTTGGAAATAGACTGAACTGCTGACATGGTGTCAAAAAGAAGGTTTGTGGCTGTTCGGAACAGCTTCACTTGAGCAGAATTGAAGTTTCCTGGGAGATCAGCGAGACAAAAAGGCTGGTAACAGCAAGGCCGACTGTTGCACTTTACGTAAACGAATTACGAAGTCAAAACTGTAAATTCAGACGTCAGGTTTGCCGACATTCACCTTAAGCCTGACTCAAGTGGGCCCATGGCACCATGTCGGAGCCACCTAGAAAAGAATTGGATCATTGTAGTGATCCTTTGGGGACTGAATCCCATAACATGCAACTAGACAGGGTGTATGTATGTATAAATATAAAAATATATATACATATGTATATATACATGGGCTTTGGCGGCCACCAGCTGCGACTTAAATGCGCCCAGGTGCACCACCAAAGCGCAGCAGGTACGTTTACACGGGTCCCGGGGAGGTGTCTTCGTTGATCGCGGACCCCCTCGGGACCCTGGTGATCCCCTGCTTTTGTATTTTTTTAAAAAATTGTAATATATAATGCGCCACCGTCAAAGTTTTACGTCTGATCAGATGTTTCACACACACACACATACACAAATTAACTTCCAAGTTTGGGGAGCTAGCTGGGGTGAGATGTCATAGTGCGGTCACATGCCCTTGGTTCTGGAATGCCAGCAGCGCCGATCAAACGCGCGGTGGCTGGTGGGAATGCCTGGTTTGAGGTTGGTATGGCAAGAGCTGTCACAGGCATGCTCCACAGCTCGCCAAGTGGAGGCAATGTGGAGGTATCAGACGATTATCATGTTTCTTGGATCTTGGGGTCTCCAGGTTTGCTAGCCACCCAAGCTGCCAATAGTTGCCATATGATTGGACTTTAACATGCCGAGTGTCATGCCGTGTTGCAGGCCGGGGCTGGAAGTTATGAGTTTCTTCGGCACTCCTTGGAGGCGCGCTGGTCAAGCACCAAAACAATCCCACCGTTTGCTTTGAATTTGCACATACTGATGCTATTTGGATCTATTTGGCATTAAATTAGTGATATTGACTGATTCATGATGATTCATGTTCTTAATCCTTGATGTCACATGTGGTCCAAATTGGCCATAGGGCACAACTTGGCACAACTGGGCCCCCTACGGAGGTTACCCAGCGTGAGTGTGAAGAGTTGAGTGCAAAGATGCTACGCCAGAGCCAAGTGAACGATGACTTGGAGCAGAAGTTGGCCCATGCCAAGGCCATCCCACCATGCACAAGCAGTGTCCAGAGCAAACAAGATATTGTATCATGGCATGCCCAGGCCGCCCCAGTCCTTGCATTCCCTATATTGTTCACAATGTTTCATATTAGTTAACATACGTTAACATTCCATATAGATATATAATGATATATACATATATGTATATGCATTAATACACGCTAGAACCGCTAGAAGACACATTTAGTCATGACCTCACATCGTCCCATCACTCCTGGATGTTGACCGTGCCCAGGCAGCGCGCCAAAGACTTGAAGAAACCTTGCAGGGAAACGAGGATGAACTTCAACGGCTGAAACACCAAGAAGCCTTCGAGAAGGACCTGCAGTAACGCTGCGTAGTCACTGTTGGCATGAATGGACCTCAATGCCATCCAAGCAGAGCGGCCATATCTGAACCATCCAAGCACCTTCACGTGCATTTCCCCAACAGCTCCTGATGGGATTTCCACGGCACAGGAGCGGTTGGAAGACTTCCGCCGCAGATCAAAAGCAGAAGCATCTTGGTTTTGGTCTGTGGACCTAAAAAATGATCTCACGATGTGATAAAACATGTGTTTCATTGTGTTTCTATTTCTCGTCATCGTTTTATTTTTTATTGACACTGCTCTCCAAGCCATCAACAGCATGCCAAGCTGTTTTTTACGGTCCCACAAAGGCGGATGCGAAAGAGGTAGAAGCAAGGAGACTCCATGAGCAAGTACTGGCCTCAGCAAAAAGCTCAGTTTCCATTTGCAGGTCAGCCAAGAGGACCCTTGAAAATGTAGCAGATAGGGGATGCGGTGTGATGCAGAACCAATCAAGAATTGACCAGAGCTAAGAATTATATATTAAGAATTGCATTCCATCCAGTGTAATTGGTGAATATTGGTGAATCATCAGAATCCATGGCATTGCTGCATGCTCACATGAGCATCTATGCCCTAATTATGCATGTAAAATATCTCTATGAAATGGAGGGGGACAAGGCTCACCATAAACCGTTCTCTACCTGCATCTTCGACCCTCCATCCAGGTGATTTTATAGAAACAGTGTTTTTCTATGTTTTGTTTTTTGCCATTTTACAGCCTAGCGCAATGATTCTGCTTTCCTGGTAGGGGGTCTCAAGGCAACTTATTTTAGGTCAACTGATTGGTGAAAAGGGGAGGCAGGACGTACCAAAAAGACGAGCCGGCGACGATTTCACCCAAGATATCCCGACATTTTTTTTTGGATCAGCAATTTCTGGCTGAAGAAGCAACATGAACCGATTCACAGCAGGTTTGAATCATAGAAAAATTAGACCAATGCAGTGCCTGGAGATCAAGCAGGGCTGTGTGGCTCAACATGCCAAGGGGCAGCCACCATGTAAAACACAAAACTTCGACAAAAAACATACATAGTAAACTAAACACAAAACATGTTGGGATGAAATAGGCCAAGAAAAAGTTTAAGAGGATAAATTTAGTGGCTAAGTAGCTCTACGTGATCTAGCTACCTGGCCCATTTAGATCACACATACATGAGGAGTGATCAAAATCCACCAAGACCGAATTAGTCAAAGTTGTCCATTACCGGAAATTGAAGCTGCAGTCGCGGAAGATCTGGCGGAAGGAAGTATTCTCAGTCGCTTCGTGGAAGCTCCACGGAAGCTCTGCGGAAGTGCCAATCATTGCACATGTCACCGCGGAAGCCAAAGCCCAAGCCACTGCGTGGGGGAAGCATTGGCGGAAGAGAATGGAAGTGGACGGGAATCGCTTGATATCGTTTGGAGGTTTTGAACACTGCTCACATAGGGATGGTTACTGGATTCCTTGCTGCCCGTTCATCCCACCATCAAGCCTCTTAACGACTTGTTTGCTGAGGCGTTGGCGGAACGGACCAATCACCACCATCAAAGCATGGTGCTGTTGAAGGCCAAGTTGCAAAAACTGCGACAGGGCCTTCCACCCGCCAAGTTGCAGCTGCGAGCTATGCGTCCTTGGGTGGCAAGACGGCTTGTGGCGAGCGGTGCAGCTACAGGGAAGACAGCAGCCACAGTGTGTCCTACCAGTATGTGATGTGTGAGAGGTGACACAAGAATTCTTTTGATAGGAGTCTTGGTTTTCAACTCCAGCCGAGCAACCAAGGAGAAGCACTTGAGAAGCCGGCCATCCAAGGTATGCAGAAGGAGCTGCAGACTGACCTGAGCCGGATGGAAACAAAGATTTTGACGAATCTGACGTCCTTTATGTGACTTGAGTGCAGGCAGACCTGTGCGGTAGGGGCAGGGATGGGCAGCGAGATAGAGATAAAAGATGGCAGCAACATGAACCTCAGGCAGCTGATGGCTGCAAATTTTGAAATGACACCAAGTGCTGAGAACTTCAACTAAAATGGAGGGGCTAATAGGGAAGTGCGCACTGACACGATTTGGGCCTGAGCTGAGCAAGATGTCCCCCAAACTGTTGCCCTGCAAAGTGCTAGCTCTCCCGTGTTGAAAGAGGTCGGTAACTGGGCTAAGGCGAATACAGGGTGCCAAGAAATTCGCTTCCGAAAGTACAGCGAAGCAGCTGGAGATACAACTCGCGCGCGAAAGTGAGAGGCAACGACAGGAGCTATTGGAAGTCAATACTGTATGTTTCGGGAAGGCCATTAGCCGTGGTGTATTCAGAGTATTTCGGCATGGGATGTGTACAGATGATCACTTGGCAAATTCAACTCCACTTTGCACTTCTTTGGAAATCACAGCTCCATGTGGCAACACCTGGTGGTTTGGATATCTTCAGATGATCCGTATCACAGGAGAATCTCAGGACAGCACAGCAACAGGCCATAGTAGCTGCTGATGCTGCAGATTTTCAGGCCGGCGTTTGGGTGGCAACGGGTCCAGTAGACAGGCTCCCTGCACCCCTCATCACCCCTCTATGTTTTTGTCTCTAATTAAAGCTATTTAAATATGGATGGTGTTAATGATTATGTTGCCACCAATCTCTGAAGCCACAAGTCACGGAGGCGCACTCCACTCGAGAGATCGAACGGCTTTCGTCCCAGCTGCGCGCCACTAGCAGTGCGCTGACGGCTGAACGTTCCATGGCAATTCAGGACACTCTGGATTTTGGTGAAGGCAACTTGACTCTAGGATAGTAACTCGGATAGTAGTAGGGTAAGAGGGATATGGGCCATATCGGGTGATGCTAGGACAGGATATGACAGGATACGTTTGTTTTAATTTGTTTTCTGTGGTTGAATTGTTGCACTCCATGCGCGACTTTCCTGCACTCTGCAGGAGCAGTCCCAAAAGGAGAGACTTGCGGAAACTGCTGAAGCCCAGCAGAAAAAATCAACCTCCGCTTTGGAGAGAGCCAGGTGCAGACAAATCAGGTCTTGCATGTCCACGGTCAAAATGCAAGAGTGGCCAAGAAAGTCTGGAAATACTGACAACACTGCACACGGCTCTTGTATTTTCTGGGGCGGTTTCAAAGTGACGTTCACCCACCCGCCACTACCGGATCATCTCAATTTTCCAGCGCTTGATCCTTCAGTGAGTCTGCCGGACCAACATCCAAGCGAGGCAGGAGCTGCAAAACCTGCAAGTTGCCAAAGCCACTGCCGAGGCTGAGCTGCAAAGGCGTGTAATACGGTTTCATGGCATGAATTCAAAGAACTGCACATTGACGATGGATATCATGACCACGGGAAATCGAGAAGGTTGATGTTTTTAATATTTTTTAATGTTGTTTGAGTCGTTTTCACTGGTGCTGATTGAACCGATGGGACTTGAGTGATGCTGGGCCAATTTCAAGATCGGTGGATCACCGTGGTGCTGGAGAATTGCAGATATTGCAGGCAGCAGGAATCATTGCGTTTGCTGCGGAAGCAAACACGTACCTTCCCAAGACTTTCTTTTGCTTCCACGGGTGCAAACATGTGCAGACCATCAACTTACACAAACTTACATGCAGGCCATTGCATGTGTCCTCAAATCAAGTTCCACGTAGCGGATGTGCCAAACTTTGAAGCAGTATGTGGCAGTGATTTCATTGACCTGCACGACTTGGTTTATGCATTAAATTTGGTGCCCAGGTGAAACCTGCGACAGCATCAGCATGGTGACAAATGGCAACGAACATTTGAAGGCCCTGGAGCATGAACACACTTTAACAAAGACCTCACCAAAAAGATCGCATATGATATATATATATATACACATAAATCGTAGGTGAGTATTGTCACATTGGCCAGGGCTCTGAAGATTCTGAAGGATAAAGCAGCTGCAGATCACCTGCGCATGCCAAGGGAGACTGTAGGCTTCTCATAGCTGTCCTCTTCCAAGAATGGATTCAGAGGATCGAGATTTGGACAGGAACAATTGGCTGAGTACAAAGCACGTGCTCAAAGAGTTCAACAGGAAGAGGCCATGTTCAACCTGCAGTTCAAGCTTTCCCAGTGGCCTTTGGAATGTACAGGTCATGCTTCATTTAGATTTATTTAGATTCATTGCGGAGAAAGATTTTGTTCAATAGCGGTTCCTCAAAGATGCTCAAGGCACCCCCGCAGCATTGGAGCTGTCAGAGCGTGTGAAGCGTGTGAAGCGTGTGAAGTGTGTGAAGCCAGGAAGCAAACATGAAGTCTGCCCATGCGGAGGAGCTGCTAAGACGGCAGCATGCTCACGAGGCCCTGTGCAAAGTGACATCATGTGATATCATGCGACATCATGTGTGCCATGTATTGCCATGTGACATAACATGAATCACATGTGCACACATGAGACCCGGTGAGGTAAGGTAAGATATGCAAGATTTGTTGGATCTACCGGACCGATATCATCCTATATCAACAGGTCTGGACATGTGATGCCCAGCAATTGCAGCAATTGTTCTCCAGGCAGACTTGGTTGCCCTGAAGACTCGTGCCGCCGAATTGGACCAGAAGATCCTGTTGAGGGAAGCCGAAGCAGCTTCCCAGCAGGAGCAGTTCCTCGCCAGGGATGACAGGGAAGCTGTGTGAGGGTGATGAAATTCACACTTACAATATATATAATATGTAACAGTAACAGTCGAAAGATGTTTGCACACTTGGGTGATGGAAGGTATATGCGATGTTTGTAGCATGTTCTCATATGTTCTCTCTTGATTCTGGTCATTCCTGCGTTCACATGCGAGGTCGGAAGCAGCTAGTAAGACTAGACAGGCATTGCAAGAGGAGATTGCAACGTTGAAAAAACAATGCCACTTGGCTGAGGGACCGGTCTTCCGCACATCATGTCTGTCTGATTGCTTTTCTGAATCTTTGCAGATTTTGCGGTGCATGTGCCACCATGAGTTGCGGTCAGTGCCGTTAAGCAGTCCAGCATCACTGAAGGTGCAGACCTTGGCGAGAGCCGAAAAGCATTGGAGGATCTCACACCCAGTGTGCGTTGTTTGCAGCTTCGCTGTTTCGCATGTTTGCCCAGTTGTTCTCATGCGTTTAGTGATGCTGTTTGTGCCGCAGCGCCAGCTGGCATGTCTACAACTTTTCAGGTTCAGAAGGAAAGTGTCAATGACAGTCATCATTGTAGGCTTCTGAAGTCAACAGATTATCCGCTAGCTTGATCTAGCTTGTGCGTGTAGGCTATCAGTTTTGCCCTGTTGGCCGAAGTTCTTATTTTTGGAGGTAGGAACCAGATGGAACCAGATTCCCACCGAAACGGAGGAGACAGCCATGAAGGAGGAAGAGCTCTGGGCGCAAGAAAGACTTGCCTTGAAGACCTCCTTGGAAGAAGTGCGGTTGGAGGCCCTGCGCGTCCGCAGCCCCATGTTCACAAAGGGCAACTGAACATCTGTAACAGTCAACTGTGAAACTTTTCGGTCTTCAGTTGTTTCATCCAAAATGTCAGGATTGTTGTGTTCCTCTCATTGAAATGACTTCAAAACAGCCCTGACCGGCCTCTCGCCTTACAGTATTAAGGCTTGCCAGTCCGGAAGCGACCAGTCCTCGATGTTTGTTGGACCCAATCGAATCCAATCAATCTACAGAGTCGCTAAGTTGTCTCCAGCCAGCAGGTTGAGAGGTTGGAGGAGTGCAGCCAGGCGGCGACCAAGCAGGCGGCAGTTGCCAAAATCAGACCCTATCTATAGCCAGGCTGTCTCTGGAGCAGATTCATTTTTGACCCAGAGGAAAATGAAGGCTGGCGTTGCACCTGTACCTCAACATGTGCGAAAAGTTGCGTGCCTTTTCAATTCATCTTTACAGTCTTTGCGTGTCCTAAGAGTGGCAAATCTCCAAAGTATTTGAATGCGTTTGTGCCTGTCAATGAAAATGACAGAGATGCGCATCACTTGCTGAAATTGGCAGGCACAGGCCAGAGCTGCAGAGCTCAGCAGAAGACAACAAGAGCAAAACGATCACATCGAGTCTTTGAAAGCCGACCTGTTCTCCACCTGCAGAAAGCGCATGTCTCGATCCCTTTCCAGCTCCCACTTCTTGAACCAAGGCATAAGGCGAAAGCCCAGTTGAACGAGGCTAAGAACCTGCTAATTGCGGAGAACGATGCGCTTCTGGGCCTGAACTGCCTAGACAGCTAGGGATCCTTATGATCCTTGTGTATCCTTGTGTTGTTTCCAGATCAGCAGAGATCAAAGATAGGAATTGATTTTAATGCTACAGGCATCCCATGGCATCCCATGTCGTAGTAGATGGTCCCGTCACCAATGTTTTTGTCGCACATGTGGCTCAAGAGGGGCAAGAGCCTGTTCCCACCTTGACATTGCCATTGAGCTGACTGCATAAGGTTAAGAGATGCCTCGACAGCGCTACAAGGGAATCCTCGAGACGGCTTGGAGGCCAGGTCCAAGCAGGTATACAAATGGGTTGGAAGATTCTGGATTTGGAAAGTTGAAAGGAAATCAGTGGCCGCTAGACTGGCTAACCATGGCTGACCTTTGCCTGCATGATTCGAGTGCGCGGCAATTCTTTGGAGCCGGTGGCGTGTTGCCATGTGTTGCTTCACATCTTGCTACTGAGGGTCTCGCCAGCAGAAGCAGCGCGCTGCAGGACAAGGTGCAGACCAACAGAGATGGCAAGTCAGCTAATGGCGATTTGTTCAAAATGTCTTGGTGTAAATGCAGCAAATTAATGCAAATTAGTGGTCTGGAATGGCTGGACCTGGAGACCACCCGGCAAATGGTCTAGAATGGTCAGCTGGATCATTTTAGACCCCTCGACTTTCTATGCATATCATTGTACTTATGGATATCATATATATATATATATATATTTGATTATATTTGTATGTAGTTGCTGATCATGTAGATTTAATTTTTGTGTTTGTTAGTGGCAGTGACAAGTGTGAGTTCATTTAGCAAGAAATTCTGAATCATAAAAGTTTCAGAGACCCTGTTGGGCCATATGGGCCGCTAAAAATTGGTAAGGTGTTGTTGCTCACGCATAGTGCTCCCAAAATGGAAGCGCATAGTGCCCAAAAAAATATAATACTAACATAAAATCTGAAAGGCCCTCAACTGACACGTAAAGATTCACAGACCCTGACCCTCTTATTAAATTTTTGAGACACGCACCGCAAGTTGAACAGATATTAGGGGGAGGGTCTGAAATAATATTGCCCTTCAGTTTCAAGATTTTTTCTCCTCCTAGGCCACAAGAAAACCAAATTTGACCCCTGAAGCTTGGGAACAGCCAATGGCCAATGCATAATGCTCCCAAAATGGAATATACAAAATGTTGTCAAAAGTCCAAAGTTTTCAAATGTAATCCCCACAAAAAAAAAGACTATAATTTTGGTAGGGCTCAAGTTGGAGATTGAATTTATTTAATGCCGTATCAATTCCAAACCGTCTCATACGTTGTATCTTGATAGTTCCAAATATGTCCAGCGAGAACTCCATTCTAGACCAGGCAGCTCCGGGCCACGTAAAGGCCTGGAGTGGTATAGCTTTTTTATGCTTTTTTTTGGCCAAACGGTTCAAGGGCGTTCAAATTAGACCAGGGTTTGGGGGTCTAAAATGAAGCCCCAGGGTCCCTAGGTAGTAATTAATTGTTAGTAGTGGAGGGTATCGATTCTATTAGTAAGGCTTTGCCAGGACCCCCTGCACGTGGTTGGCACTTCTGCGATATGGAGAGTCTTGCAAATATCACCGTGTGATTTTAGTCTCAGGAGGCGTTTGACGTCCATATTTGGTTTTGTCATCCAAGATGGTACAATCTTCACCTTGCCAGGAGGCTCTCAGCCGATTTCTGGAAGCCAAGGGTATGCAAGGACACTTGGCTGATTTCTTTCTTCAGTTGTGTGTGTGCATGCTGAGTGGCGAGAAATGATTGCAATTGATGCCGCCTGAAAAGCCCTTCGCACCTTTCATCTCAGTCATGTCATTCAAGGTTCGGATGGTCACCGACGATTCCCAACTCGTGCGTATCTTGACTAGAAGGGAAATCGGAAACACCGGGAGACACGGATGTGCTTGAGTGTGCAATTCGAGTCTTTTTGTGCCCCAGCTAGAAGGACGTGCAAACGGATTCATGTTGTTGTCGTTGACTTGCTTTGACTCGTTGGATAGTTTGGTGGCGCTTTGTCAACCTGTCACTGAAAGCTGCGCTTGTTACAGTATGATTCTAACCGTCTCCCAAGACAATCTGAAGTGACCCCAGCGACTGATCAGGATGGAAAGCCCACTGACACACCAGGACCGGAGGGAGACGTGCTCGTCCTGCACCACAAAGGGCCCTTTGAACATGGTATGTCCAAATGTGTCCAAGTGTTTAAAGGCAAAAAGAAACAGCTTGGAGAAGTCACAGAGTTTGAGAATCCACATTGCAATCTCACCCTCTACAGGTACCAAAGTATGAAAATCTCAGATGCAAAATCTGCAACAATGACGTTCGCAGGATCAATTGAGCCAAGCAAGCTTTCGCCATGCAGCCGTTGGAGACGTTCCCTGGCCTTTCTGATGTGATGGATACTGGGTCTAACACGGTCCAATTGTTTGTTCTTGAGTGGTGCTCACATACTTCCAACACTTGAGACACTTGAAAGAGCTGGCCATCTCTTTTCCTCTCCGAAGATACTTCCAGCATTGTGTTCCCGGGCTTTTTTTTCCCACACCTGGACCAAGCCTTTATGCCAAGTTTCGTGGAACTCCGCTTTCCAGGCAGCGCTGTGGCGCGAAGCCCAGGAGCAGCAACGACTGGCTTCTCGGCTGCGAACCAGTGCCAGGGCTAAGCTTCGCAAATGCAAGTGACTTCAAGGGTGGCATACATGGGTTTCTATGAGAAAGTCATTGAATTTGGAATGATTTGGAATCGCGGAAGTCTAGTCACTCATCCTAAAAAGAAAACTGATGAAACTGAACATTGTTTCCAGATGGCGAGAGATGTGTTGGAAGAAAGACGCCGAGTATCAAGTACACCAAGTACTCCACCATGGTCATACCAAGTCATACCAAATCGTTTGCAAGTCCCAAATGTCATTGGTTGAGTCACATTGAGTCCCCGATAGTCGTCTCCAAGGCTTTGGCTCATGGCCGCGCGCAGCTGGATGCAGCTCTGGTGGAGACGGAGCAATGGACTCTTCCCATGGTGTGGAAGGAGCGAAAAACGAGGCAGTAGGTCATGGTAGGTCCTATTCCTGCACGTGTTGCATATGTATCTAATGTATACAATTGCATACAAGCGTATATTTGCAGTTTATATACGTATATATATATACACATGTATGCATGGTTGCAAATTCAAAAAGAATGAGAACGAGGACATTGGTGTTGCTTGACAATCGATAGCATCGTAGAGTCGTGGAAGGAAAGTCATTTGGCACGGGGAGCTGTGAAGAGAATCTGTAACGAGAACGCAAAAGCCTTGTTTATCTTTTTTGGGTTTTTTAGATATGCGATGTTTGACGTTTGAAGTTCAACTGCTGCTGCAAGGTTTGAATTGTGTCACTGGCTCGAACCAAGGAAGCATTTGTTGGACGAAAAGGCTCAGGCTTCGCCGCCAGAACGACGGCCAGCGAGCTTCGATCGCAATGTTGGAACCCTGAGAGTTGGCGTTGAGGGACCAATCTGGCGAATCTGGTGTAAAAAAAAACAAGCCTGCACAATGGCTGCATATATGGTTACCATACTAATTAATTGGGTTTCATGGGCAACTTACTTCTGGGAAGGGCTTTGCATGTCTGCCACAAGATACCACAAGGTCATTTGAGTCACGTGCCATTTGCTGCCAGAGATCATTTGGTGCGTTCCTTTGCCTTTGCCCACAAATCTGACTAAGGACCTTAGGATTCACAAATCGTTATGAGCCGGTCACTCCTGATGCAGTGAGAAGGTTTTGACGAGGGTCCTTGAAAAGCTGGATCCAGATTTAAAATAAATATTCTTGCGCCGCAGTTTGTGATGGTGTGTTAGCCGTCCAACATAAGTTGACCAGCTTGCAACCTTGACAGACAGGGTATAAAGAGAGGATACTGATGGTTTGCATGTGGGTATGTGGATTGTGCTATACATTTGTGAAGCTAGTCTTGGTATGTTTTGGTATTCGTTTCAGTAGCCGTTTTGTTGGCCACGTCGTATTGCCTGATGTTTTGGTGGGCAGGCCGCTGTACATAGAAAAGATCAAAATTATGAAAAGGCCAAATGACAACCGATGGATTCCTGATTCGCTGTGGAGAAAAGGGCTCATGCCGCAGTCAGCAGGTCAGAAGACCTTGGCTGACATCAACACAACAATGTACAGACATGATCTGACATGTACAGGCCAACATAAACATCATAAACACAATCAAAATTCTGCCGGAAGGCAGCCGCAGGTCAGATGCCGCCGCTATGATTCTCTTGTGGCCTGACCGCCAGGTGACCATCGTGAAGACCGGGGCGACCGGGGCGACCGGAGTGACCGGGGTGACCGGGGCGACCGGGGCGACCGGGGCGAGCGGGGTGACCGGGGCCGGCGGAATGCCAACCGAGCCAAGCGCGCTTCTCCACAAGCGAACCGAAGCCGGAGAGGCCAACATGGCAGCCTGGTGACATGAATTGGAACCTGTGATGCTTCCGTTGGTTGGGCGACAGGTAGCTTGGCAGTCGTAGGTATCGTGAGGACGTGGGCCATGGTATAAGAACATATGATAACTACAAAAGAGATTTGAAGTCACCATTTTTTCCTGCAGAGTTCATGCATCATGTTTGCATGTTTGCTGTCCGAGATTGTTTGGTTGAATGGGAGGTGATGGCGGCCGGGACGAACGGAAACCCTTGCCAGTGCCGGGCATCTCAAGCATATATCAGAGCATGCTATGTCAAGTAGTCAGCCCGTCAGGGACTGAGTCAACGATCCTTTGTTAAAAGCAGAACTCAAGCAGTTTGGCGCAGCTGCTCGTGTGCTCTAGTTCAATGCGGCTGCCCGTCCGCCAAGAAATGCCATCATTAAATGTGAAAGCTATTGCCCTCGGAGCTCGAAATCGGGTAACAAAACGCTTCTAGCCCCAGCAGCTTCTCCGTTACGATGTGTTTCCAGTCGCGTGCAGACCTGACAGGGGGCCAAGCGTGATCAACAGATCTTTCTATTAGATGAAATGGAACATGGGAAGCCTCTGGAGCCATCCTGCCTCAGGCTTTCAGCGAGAGAAGAGCGTCGCGAGGCTGCATTGAAGACAGCCAAAGCGTCACTTGGGCTGCACATTTGAGCTGCAGAAGTTGCTACGTGCCACAGGATTGGAACCAAGAGCTGTCAATCAAGCCCCAAGTTTGCAGCATTTCGCAGCATGTTTCAATGTTTTTCAGCTGTTTGTTTTTCCCCTTGAGTCTACAGCAGGCACCATAGCAGTCACAGCTTCGTTTGCTTGAGGAAAGCGCGCCCAAAGGCTTTACCGAAGGAAGGCGCCAGTCCGATTCCATGTGAATGGTAGTTGTTGTTGGAGCCTTCAAGCACTTGAACAGTCAAGTTCTGCATGAATATTAATATTAATTGTTGGCATATATTATACACATTTAAGATCATTTAAGTATGTGTGTGTGTGTCTAATCATCCATTCATTTATTTATATTGTACATATTCCAACACGGAATTGCTTCAAACATATATTTTGTTTACCGGCCCCCAATCATGCAACATTGACCTGATGGCTGTAGCATTATGAGAATGTGTTTGGAAAAGACTGGGGCATTGAAAATGAATAGTTGTCGCATGTTGTTGCATTTTTTTGGCCATGTGCATTTTATTTGTAGTAGATGATCAGTAGATGTGCATGTCTCATTTGCAAGTCTGGCGCATGCAATTTGACGGCTGGATTGGATTTGCATGTCTGATTGCATTCTTTGCATGCAGTTTGGCGCGTCGATTTGATTTGCATGTCTGATTTGCATTCTTTGCATGCGGTTTGGCGCGTCGATTGGATTTGCATTTCGGATGTGCATGTCGGCCGGGCTGGATTTCCTGCGCTTCCCTCGCTACAGTGTTGCATGATTTGTTCGCACTCTGGAACCACTACAGCAGTGAAAGCTTCTTCCGAGTCATTGTCAGCCTACTGTGACACCTACCGATAGTCCGCCTTTTGCGGACCAAAGTCATGCCAAGGTCATTCAGGAACAAATACTATAACATATTATATAACAGTTACAATATTGCTGCATTTGCCGCTAACCATTGGTTGCTATGTCAGGTGGGGAAGACCAAGGTACCAACGACCAAGCCAGCACCAGAGGAGATCGCAGGATGCAAGCGAAGTCCAAAGAAGAGGACATAGCTGACATAGCTCCAGGATGTTTGCGGCAAGTTTGCGGAAGAAAAACCAGCTGCTAGGGCATCCCTCGGTATTGCAATCTTGGTAACATTTGGACATCACCCCACATATTTTCTTGTCTATCCATTTGAAATCTGTCAAGTCTTGACACTGCCACACTGCCACACCTTGGTATGGATGAACTTGCAGGACAACAAACAACCCTTTGCAGCAAAGCAAGTTAATGCCAAAACAATTCAAGCTACCATTCAGGCGCGTGTTGCAGCCACTGTTGCCACTGCATTTGGCCAGAAAAACTCTAGGACTCTAGGAATCGGAGCTGTTTCTGGATGTTTTCAGATACCTGGACAAAGCGGACCTATATCAGGTACCCAACAATCCTTACCGGTCTTTAGCCCTTCCATCTTGCTCAGGCGAAACGACAGAAACTCGTCGAGGAAGCGCAGAGGGTGCAGGATCTGACAGAAAAAAGGGCGGGCTCCTTGGGTCATCTTGAAGAGTCATGCGTCAAAAATCGTCAAAATCCTCAAAAGCTATCGCAATTGACATGATCACAGTTGATCTGCTTGTGTTGGTTGTTTCCAAGCAAGACTGCCCTAGATTTCTCCGCAAGCATAGGAGCCAAATCAGAAAGAAAAGGCACAGCAAGGTGGCAGCCCGGAAGAGGCCAAGAATTGCATTTCCCACCGCAGAAAAGCAGCTGATGTTGAAGCAGCCTGTTATCTCGTATCATCTCATAGAGGCCTCAGGTTTCACAAGGCCCTTCTCTGTAGCATTGAACTTGGCGTGGCAGCACATGCCAAGTTGCCGTGCAGGGTGAGTCTTCATCTTCTTACTACAGCATGGCGCCTAGCATTTGTGAGCAAATTAAAACAGCAATATTTGATGAGAATTACCAGCCGCTACCAAGTTTCAAAGAAGCGCTAGGTGTTTCTCTTGTTTGTTTGACAGGCAGATTTTACTCCGTGAAAATTTAAGATGCGCATGGTTTCAGGTGACGAGGATTCAAACGAATCCTCCAGCAGCAGTGATGAGCGGCAGACTAAGCTCAAAATGATTGGAACAATGGAAACAAGGCAATGATAGGTAATCGCAAATACAGCACCTATCCGCAGCGTGAGGAATGTTGTTTGAAGCCAAGGTCAGAAGAGTCTGAGTCAGAACCGAAGGAAAATAAATAAACACGATCCCGACTTTGCCAAGAGCATCGCATTTCTTGAAAACATTATATGAATATATAAGAATGAAAATATAACAAATGAAATTATATTGTGAAATTTGGTATTATTAGTGTAGGATGGAATCAATCGTATGGGCGAAAGATATATAATTATTAGATATTATTAGTTGGGCCGGGGTGATTAAGACATCTAGCCCAAAAATAATTATTATGTTTTTGAGGTGGGAGGTTTGTGTCATATAGAATTCTATATCGATGGGGATATGTTTTTCGTTTGATTAAGATATGGCATGCCAGGGTTAATCATAAAGGCTAGCTTGCTAGCTTGAATTTATTTTATATTAGCAATGAATTGGGTGCCTGGATATGCCGATATAATCTATGTCGAATTGATTTTGAGATTTCCCTTAATATAATTAATTATATTGAAATTGAATATCTTTAAATTCAAATTCCATTCTATTTATCTTATTAGATATTATTTAAAGATGTAAAATTAAATTATATCTATATTATATTTCCTCATGAATAATATGTATATAATTGTATATAAAAAGATTTAATCGAATTTAATATTAAATAATATCCTTGTGTTAATTTTCACTAAAATGGGGTGATGTGTACATAATTTAAACGAATTTCTTAATAAATTACAATTTAAAAATTAAAATTAAACTAATTATTTTATGAAATGGAACCCCGATGAAATAATGAATTTATATAATTTAAATTAAATTATTGATTTTATTAATATATAATTTGATTTGATAAATTATATATATAATTTAATATTAAAATTATTTAACAAATAAATAAAAAATAAATAAATAATTGATAGTTTTTAAAAAATATATATATATATTATAATTTTAAATTTAATATTTATTTAAAAAAAATAATAATAATATTTTATATTATATATATATTATAAATATATTGGAATTAAAAAAATAATATAAGTGTATAAAAATGAATTTAAATATATAAATAATTATTTATTTT
>Ga0126342_10010156_pt1 | contig 16835 bp, 21 predicted proteins | sample Cyp1metagenome_FD_92528 | JGI IMG/M metagenome (GOLD analysis project Ga0126342, IMG submission 92528) | Coral microbial communities from Lord Howe Island, Old Settlement Bay, Australia - Cyphastrea 1 metagenome | ecosystem: Host-associated > Invertebrates > Cnidaria > Coral ... | reverse complement strand
CGTGCCAACCGTGCGAACCGTGCGAACCGTGCGAACCGTGCGAACCGTGCGAAGCGTGCGAACTGCGCGAACCGTGCGAATCGTGCGAACCGTGCGAACCGTGCGAACCGTGCGAACCGTGCGAACCAAGGCAAGTAGATGAGTCAAATGACTGTACAGCTCAGTGCTCAGTAGGTTGACGCCAACTCTTGAAAGCTCTGCTCTCACACCTGGCCTCCTTGAACCCACATCCCAAATCTTCAAGGACTTGTCAGCAGAGCCGGAGTAGAACTGAAACACGGGCATCACAAGAAGCAGTTGCAACTAAACGAATACTGAATGTCAATCTGCACATACATAATCTCGGCGAAGACTCAGTAATGAGGCTCTTGATTTAACGGGAATTAAAAATCAGCTGAAATCAATCCGAAAAAGAGCTGTGAAGGTGAACGAATTCAGTACATTCAATACCATGACTACTATTATAATAGTCTTTAAGTCTATAACCAAAAAATGCACAAAAAATAGCCAAACATCCAAAACATCCAAAAACCCACTATCTCTCTGTTCCTTTTCAAACACTTTGTGTCTGATACACTTTGAACATCTTTGAACGACCGGCTTGTTGAACAATCTGTTGAACCTGACCGAACCGAACCTGTTCCTCCCCAAGGTCAGGCACCAACGCGGTGGTGTCTTTGCTGTGCCCGTGCCTTCGAGTGTTGTGAGGAAGTGGTGGAAGTGGTGGAAGTAGCTGGGACAAGGGACAGATCCGTTTGATCGCCATCAAATTGATATCGAGATATATCTAGAAGCAATAGACAAAGCAATGGAGAATGCAAAACCGGATCAAAACCGAATTTCACGGAATTCGAACAGAAGTGGAACGATTCGGACCTGTCATTGGAAACGTGATCAACAATACCAATAGGGCTTGGGCACAGAATGCATCAAGTGATTGCAAAACATGCAAACGTAAGGTGCCGACAGAGAAGCTATACAACCTAGCAGAAGTTTGACAAGACTGCAGCAAGAAGTTGCACAAAAAGAACTGCATGTGCTGTGCTCAAGTTTCGATCTGAATCTGTTTGATTCTTTTTGCCTTTTTTCCAGCTGAGGTAGAGGTTCGCCTACAACGAGATGCTATGTGCCTATGCCAGCCATTCTGCCGAGCATGGCAGTTTGCTTTGTACAAGTAGGCGAAGGTGGGCGAATTAACAAATGGCGCGAATCTGTTTGGTGACCAGATTCTGTTGGTGTGCTCAAATCACAACTCGTCAAAGAAGGCGTCGATGTCATCTGGTGCAAAAACCTTGCGTCACCAAAAAATGGACGTTTCACACGTTTGCTCATTCATCTCTTCAATCATTGCTTGATTGAATAATTGATTGATTGACTGATTGATTGATTTGTTTGACTGATTCCGTACTGATTGACTGGCTGATTGATTTGTTCTTTATATATCTTTATATATCTTTATATGCATGTGTTTACTCTGTTTACTGTCGCCCACTGTACCTAGTCGCATCTGCAACAGTAACAACCTCTATGCTGCACAGCAGCTGAAAGGCGGCTGGATTCACGCGGCGCCTTGGTCACTGGACTCAGCGCATGTTTATCATGTTAAATCGAATTTATATGAATTTATGGATATTTAATGCTATTTATGGATTGTCAGGATTGTGTATGCAATTCAGTTTGCTTCCTTCTCCAGAAAAGCTTGTGGTTTCTGCAAATCAGATCAAATCAGTACCTATATAGGGATTGGTGTTCCATCCAAGGCCATGGCCCGCGCATCCTGAGTTTCAACCCCATCATCTGCAGAAAGGTCAAAAAATTGCGCATCCTGAGCAGCCGAACGCAAATACATTCAAAGACGTACTATACGTACTATTTTGATCTATTTTGTCTCTCCGGTTATCACATCGCTGTTGGTGGTCGGGCAGCACAAACATCAACTTTGAGCAGCGCAGATCTTCACACAAGGTTGCAGCCGAAATGCTGGGGATTGTTTGGACCTCAGTCCCAAAGACACACTGGTGTAAGACACAGCTACTGTGGAAAGCCAAATTTCACTCAGGTGCAGAATCTTGGGTTTCTTTTGGCCCTCTCTGGCAGTATTTGTAAGATTTGTAAGTTGGATTTTGGCGCATCAAGACCTTATCTGGGCAGCCACAAACACATTGGGTCTCCAAGTCGTCAGTTTGAGCGATTGCTTGAGCGAGTAGCCGCTCAGCCACTGCCGCTGCAGCTGAACCAGAGCCATCGGCATCTTCCTTTCAGGGTGTCGTTAGAAATTTCTCAGGGAAACCGTGAGAAAATGTAAGAACTATAAGAACTCATGTGATGAATCGTTGCAAATGAAACATCAACGTTTACAACGTGTGGTTTCTTTCTGTCTGCTTGCCCAACGACCGAAATTGGTCCTGCCTGACCACCATTGAGCCGTTCTACGAAAACATCCAAGGTACAACCTGCCGATGGCCAGATTCTAGGTGCAACTTTGAAGTTGGCGACGCGATTCAAAGTGATTAAATGACATGTATAGTCAATTCATGATGTGTGTACGTGCGAGACGGTGTATGAACAAGGGTTAAATTTCAGGAAAGGGACAAGGTTGAGCCTTGCCTTCAAATATTTTTGCAAACACATGATTCATATTGCACCCATTTTCAATGCATCAAGCACACCAATGTCCCAGTCCGCACAGGGTTCTGCCACAACTTCCAAAAGCATGGCATCTTGCCTTCTGGCAGTTCAGCTGCATGGTCGATCTCAGTGGAAGGAAAACGTGTGAAGCCACCAGCAAGCGCAATCAAAGACGTGTGGAAGCAGACCTGCCCAGTCCAAGTGGTCTGCACATGCGACAAACAATTGTAACGGCCCATATAGGATCCTATATAAAGCCTATATTATATAGCTCATCCATCAAGATGTGAAAGTCTGCTGGTTATGTCAGGGGGAACCTGCAACTCCAGCTCCCAATCTCCAACTGCGCCGTCCTCCACCTGTCCGGAGGAAGGTTGCTCGTCAACTCATCAAGTCAACTCATCAAGTCACGTGTCAAAAAGATCAAAAAACAGGGAGGCCAACGCATCCTGAGTCATTCATTGACTTTGCACTTCATGAGGCATCAGCATTTCTACACATTTCTACAACATGTGTGAGATGAACCTCCGCTTGACGCGTGACCAAACGGAGGGAGAGGTCTCCCTCTGCGGAACTTGTGATTCGAAAGGCTGAAGTGTGGCACACGTCATCATCTTCGCCTGGGACACGAAGGCACAAAGGGCAGTGGTGAAGTTCAAACTGGCGTTGTCCGACTTTGTCCGAGGCGAACGGCATGCACTGCTTTAGGAAAGTGCGGGGCATATATATATATATATATAACTATATATTATATGATACTACAATTTTTATATATACATATACACCCACAAGTGCAGCTAGATGTGGAAGATTGTGGAAGTCTATGTGCTTGGTCCGGTACTGACGTTTGTGCGGAAGAGTAAGTGCTCTTGCTTCCACACTTCCAAAGCACGATCCCGCTTCTGCGAGCCCATGTGAACCAAGACCTTGCTCAAGTTTATTTTCACTGTGGCAGAAATGAACCTTGTGTCAAAACAGATCAAAAGAAGCCACTGTCTCAATACCTCTGAACTCTCAACATGTTTCAACATGTTTCAACATGTTTCAACTATTTTCAACTGTTAAAAAAGAGACCCTTTGCAAATGGTGAAAATGGTGAATCCAAGGGTCCACCCGAGCCAGGCGCGCTGGATGAGACCACAGGTCCAAATTTCCACGTTGCAGTAGCTCAAAATAACCTGTGACAGACACAACACATAGCAACACACAGCATATTTGTAGGATTCTGGAGGAAGACATTGTGGAGGAGCACAAAATAGCACAAATCGCACTCAAAGCTGCTAAAGTCCGAAAGGTGCAGCGCGTTAGTTTTATGTCTTTGGGGATAGCTAAGCAGCTAAGCGGCTAAGCGGCTAAGCTTTCATTTGTTGAATTGATGTGTTGGACAGTGCTGGACAGTGCTGGACTGACATTGACCCTGCTCTACCAGCTCAGATCGGTTTGCTGCTTGCAGGGCCTGACCCTGCAGGGACTTCATACTGTGCCCGTGCCCTCCTTCACTGCCTTCAGACTATTCCTCTCCAAGACACTGAGATATCTGAGTTGTGATGGCCAAATGGTCTTGGAGATGCCCATTCGCCTGTCACATTTGTACTCGACAAATCCAATGAGCCTCATTGAATATATTGAATCTCATTGAGCTGTTCAATGGGTCGCCAGTCAGCCAAGCCCTGCCTGCTCACCTCCAACATTGCTTCTTTGGGATGGTCTGCTTTGCCGACCCAGCTCAAATAGCATGCAAAGAAGAGGACCACCGGAAAAGAACCTTCGGGGAGTTCACAGAAAGAGTCCTTCGAGGAGTCATTCAAGGAGTGATTAGAGCCCCTGATCTTGCTCTGAGAAGAAAACGAACCAGATCTTGCAGCTAGATGTCCTCTTCTCTCTATGTGATCATTCATTCGATTCATTCTATTCATTCGATGCTTTGATCATGCATTGATCATGCATTGATCATGGCTTCGGCACTCTGCAGCGGAATTTGTACCCCAGCCTGGGCCGTAGCTCGCTGCGGTGCCAGCTGGATCCTGAGTTTTGTTCATCTCATACTGTTTAAACGTTTAAACATGTTTAAACCTCCAATGGATCACGAGGACATACTATATACAGTATATACTGTAGGATTATGGTTGACAGGGGATTGGAGAAAACACTCACTGTCAGCAACTTCAGAAAGATTAAAGAAGTATTATATAAACACAAACATTGACAGCACTGCCAGTCAAGAGACTGAACACAAAAGGCACGTCTATGTGCGAGGGTGTGTGTAAGGGGGTGCAGTGCAAACCACATGTGGTCACCATTGAGCACAATGCGAACTACCATTCAGATCCATTCAGCCATATACCGCCCACTTTCCTCAAGGTCCTGATGCCTCTGCCCTGATGTTTTTCACTGGTTCCAGGCTGTGGACTGAGTCCCAAACATCTGCTCCATGCACCACAACCACGTTGCGGGCTTGCCGTGCCAACCAGTGGTGTACTGAAACAACAAGGCGCAACCTGAGCTTAGCAACTTAGCGCAACTCCATCGCATTCCGAATGAAGTCAACTCTAGACTCACGGATTCTAAGGCATCAGCAGCACCTCCAGTGGAAGCACACAGCCAGACATCATGATATCCATCACAGGGCCTGGGTTTTGCGGTTTTGCTGTTCCATCTCAACTGCTTTTAATAACTATACTGGTTACATCTCATTACAAGGATTTCATAGGTTGCATTAGGCTACAAGGTAGTTTGAGCGCACAACAACTGGAAACAGCAGTGCGAAAGGAATCCAAAGGACAGATCAGCAGATCCGTAACAGTTTCGAGTCTGGCCTTGCAACTCAAAGGTGTCATAGACGCAGCCTGAAAGGTTGATGACCAGGTAGCTGCCAGGATGGTCACGGTTCAAACGTGCCGCCAGCCTTGCCATCAAAAGTGAAAAAAGACAAAGTCAGCAGAAAGCCTGAACAGATGCTGAGCAAATGCTGAACAGATGCTCATATGACTCATATGACTCATATGACTCATGAGGATCAACTGCCACCACACATGGCGAAGTCCTTTTGTAAACTAAGAGCCTAGCCAATGCTGCCGCGGTCGGCTTGGGAAGTCCGTGGCAATGAGGTTCGGCCGCACCAAAGACAACCGACAGCTGTAGTCTTCAAAAGTAAACTGCCACTCCTGGCTGAATAGAAAGTATGCTAGACCGACCTCACCGCTAAGCCTCCTTTTGTGGATACATAAAAAAGAAAAAGATGAAAAGAATTGAAAAGATGTCGAACAAAGGCGAACGAAAACGGAGAGTTTCCAGATCAAGTCTTTATCCAAACTTGCTTGTCTGCCAGGAACTGCTCTAGCTTTCATACATTGAAACACCTTGAAACACCTTGAAACACCCTTGAAATACCTTGAAATACCTTGAAATACCTTGAAATAGCTTGAAATACCTTGAAATACAACGACAAAATTGATGAAATACATATTAATATTGACTACTACATTGAGTATCATTGAGCAACTCGGGCTCGTTCGCGTGTGCAAAATTTTCGCACAAAGGCAAAACTTCACAGGGGCAAGGACAATGGGGTGATTTTGAGACCGCACAAAAGGAAGCAACCACGGCAGAGGACTCAAATCAAGCTGAAATCATACAAACATGATCAAACATGTACATCACATGTTCTTCTGTAATTATCCTACGTAAGTTACGTAAATCAGTATTTTGCATGTTCCACGTTTTCGGCAATTTGTTGACTTTTCGGCAATTTGTGGGCATCCAGCTCAGCTCAGATAGGAACCATTTGAAACTGGCTGCGTCCCAGCTGTTGCCAGCATGGCATCAAGTGATGAAATGAAATGCTGAAGTATTAAGCTTATGTCAAAGTGCTGAACATGAAGTGATATAAATCATAAAAGATCAAAGTATATAAAAGTTATATCCTTGTGGATTGTGTGAACATGTGTGAACCATAATGGAGAGAAATGCGCTCCTTCTGCAGGGCTTCCGCCGCATCTTTCGCAGCGACTTTGACGGCAGAGAAGGCATCCCGAAAGCTGCTCGGCATTGTTCGGCATATGATTAGCTGATGATTAGCTGCTCGGCCAGTGCAAAGCACAATGCTTTGAGATGCTTTGAGATCATTCCGCGCGCTGCTTGATCTGGTCGTACTCCAACGTGATAGAAACTCATATCGACTTTGGCATGTCAAACTTGTCAAATGGAAAAAAATCAGCTTCAACCCAATGCCTAGGGAATCAATTTGCACTCAAATCTAAGCTTTGAGTGGGAAAACCTCCCGAGTAGGTTGACATAGGTTGACCACAATTTCTGTTGGATCGTTCCTATCCTCTGTGGGATGTTGTGTCAACGTGTATCTCATGCTTTCAAAGCTTGAAAGTAAAGAAGTTGAGAAAGAATGCAGTATCAACTGTATTCACTATCAACTCAGGCAGAAAAGATCTCTAAGGGATACGATCAAGGAGATCTGCATTTTCTATTCGGACCGTCAAACTCAAGGGCCAGGCTGCTCTTTGCAGGCGAGCGAGGGTCCCAGAGACGCACCTTGCAGTGGGGATAGAGGGAATGGGGTCTACGACAGGCCAATAGGCCAACTGTGCTCCTAGCTGCTTTTCAAAGCTGCCAAGATGTAAAGCTGTAAAGACTCTAAAGGACATGGCAAAATTATGCAGAAACCATGCAGAACGAATAGAATTTCAGAATGAATACCCCAATAAGTCCAAGAGCCAAACTCCGCGTCTGCCAAGGATCGTGCGACTCGGTCCACGCCAGCGGAGACAAGCAATCCCCGCTGCTCCAGCAGGCAAAGGCTCAAGACCTGGGCAAGTGGCTCAGCGACACAAGCGACTACTAATCAACAACGAAATATAAAGATGAGAATGAAGAAATATAAAGAATACAGACAAATAATGATGAATATGTAAACCAATGTAAAACAAAAACAAAAACAGCCATGCAAAAACCGTTTTGACAAGTGTTGATCTGCGCCTTCTCGAAGTGCCCACCACATTCGAAGCGGTTCCGGCCACCTGGAAAGACGTCCTGACATCCATCCACTGGACGTGTATAACTCGTGACACCGTTTCACTTATGAGACCTGAGAAGTGACGAAGGAAAGCATGATAGAGGATATGGATGTCGAATGTATATGGTAGATCTGCAGAGCAAGGTAGAGCCTTCTTGCCAGTCTCAACATCCCAGCGAATGAGCGCACAGTCTTTGCCGCCGGTGTACATTGTACCTCTCTGCGGAACATTGCAGAGCCATGACTGCCTTTTTTGCGGGGAAATACCAAATGCTTGAATGCCAGAGTCAATCATTCTACTCTGCAACACAAAGCAATTTGCATCGATCCACTTTATATTATTTTTATTCATTTGTTGTTTGCTGCAAAATTATTATCTTTCTCTACTAAGCCTTCTCTTCAGCCCTCTTAACTCTGACGGCCTTCGTCGGAATTGAGACAAACACAAGTTGCTGCCATCTTATGCCTGGCACATTGCAAGGCAAAAAAGACCGAACCCAACAGGTGTCACAAAAATTGTCACAATATGTCAGGAAGGCACTCGGGGAAACATTGCCAGCTCTACCCTTTGAGAAAGCGCGGTTCTCCCAAGGTTAGGTTCGAGACCTCGAAACACTCTGAAACACTCTGAAACACGAAATACCAAGGAATACCAAGGGTCGAAGTTCGAAAGTCGAGGGCGTCCTGTCCAGCTTGGTCTCAGTACGCTAAATTTGGTCTTCTTTTGCTTGGTGAGCTGATCCTGACAGAAAACCAGACCTGCTTTGCACCCACAAACGAAACAAACCCTTTGCCGGCCTTTGCCGGCTTAGCCGTTACAAATGCTCGTCTTTGTGGTAAGTACATGTGATTGCTATATGTTCACTGCTTCTTGTCATTATCCTCAATCCTATTTATTCCTTTGATGCATTCCGGCGTCAGTTTCCATCGCAGTTGCCTCTTCTACTCACTTCCACTCACTTCCACTCACATAGTCTCACCGTCTCCGCTCGACTTTCTTTGGCCCATTGAGAGAACAATAAGTCATAAGTCAAATTAATGCTCAACATTGAGACGTTCTGAGTCTCTTTGAAGCTTCAAACTGTCCTGAATCTGCTCAGGAGTTCGAGTGTCCCCCATGTTGGTGAGATACTCCTGCTACAAAGCCGGAACGGCAAATGCACATGTCTCAGGCATTGGCTGAAAGACTGTCTCCTCAAGGCTGGGGGAGAATCTGCACTGGCTACATCCACTTGTACAATGTATCTTTGCGTATTACACCTAGTAACGAATCTAGTATATATTAGTTTTTCATAGTCTTTTGTATATGTGTGTCTAATATACTGCATTTTTTGCAACAATGTGCATGTAACCCACAAGTACACTTAGTATCGCACAGTCAAGATAAGAAAAATAAGATTAAAACATTGGCATCCATCCACCACAAGCTGGCCTTGGCGAGTCTCACTCGTTTCTCATCTGGAGTCTCAAAGAAGTCCTCCTCCTCCTTGCACAGAGCGGCAATGTCCATCGGATTTCAATAAAAACTCTTGCAATACTGCAACGCAATGATTTTAAAAAAATATCTGATATCACTGATATCACTCTGATCCCACTCTGATTCCTTCTTTGTCCGGTCCTCCTCTGCAGCAACCGGAGCCTGCTGTTCCACTTCTTAGGTTTGAGATGGTTTGAGATTGTTTGAGACAAAAATTCCAGGGAACCACACTTGAAGGATCAGTCGATATGAGTTAATGTGAGTTCAAACGAACAGATATGTGTCAATATGTTAATCTGAGTCAATATGCCTCGTATAATGAGTCAATGATGGCACTTCTCAACTTTTATCGCCTTTCTCTGACGGCTCTCTGACTACCACACTCGATATGACGCGGTGTCAGCGCCTCTGAATCTTCATCGGATGCCAAATCGCCTTGTGCATCTGCCAGTGCGTCCTCCCTGGCACGGCGCCTTAGAATTTCTGGTCACACCAAACTTCTTGCAGGATGCAATTGGTTGTAGGCCTGCGCTCATACTATCTCATGCTATCTCATGCTACTATATGCTACTAGTACTTTTGAATTTTGTTCCTTTTGATGCTCTATTGATCAGTGTCGAAGTCAAAAATTCACACGTAGTTCACATATCAAAGCTCGAGGAAGTTACGCTTTGGCCGTGCTCGAAGCGTTGGCCTGTGACAAGTTCCAAGGATGACTGAAACGTCGGAAGAATTGGGCCAACAGCGACAAATGGTTCAACAGGAAGGTTGGAGGTACTTCAGGTTCGGGCTGGTATAAAGCCCCCGCAAAAGGACCACTGACATTGGACCGACATGTCTAACATGTCTAACAGGTTTTCTACGCACAAACTGCACATTCAGCTTCGTCTGGCTTCGTCACGCGCTCTTTTCCATGAAGCACGACAGTGCAGGGTGCTTAGAGCCCAGATACCTCGAAGCGATGCTCACCTTGCGTGCATTTTTTGAATGCTGCCTGAGGTCGATCGCGATTTTTGGCACAGCCTCGCTCAACTTTCAATAGGTTTGTCACGGTTTGTCACTAAATTATACTAAATTGGTTGAATTGATTTTTCCATGACTCGTAGGTTCTATGCTGTTCTGCCGTTCTGTGCCCTTCGACGTTCTTTGTCTCAGCATCTGAAAATTGTCAGCAGTGCTGGACGATGGAAACTGAATTGATATCTCGGTATCTCGGCACTAGTTCCTTCGGCCTCAGCGGACTCAGTTGACTTGGACTGACATCTAGCAGTTGAAGGGGGAACACCATGGGAGCAGCCAAAAGCTACGAAGGAATTGGCTCGATACAAACAGTGACAACTCCCTGTGAACATAACAATAAAGAAACGTCAAGACTATGAAGAAGTCAATGGCATCTAGTACATCATAGTGACGAAGGCTTCGGATGGGGACCGGGAATCCTGTTTTTGTTATCCATGTTCGCCTGTGCACGTTTGGATGTGGCTATAGAATGCTATAGATCTGTCAATCAAAGGGTCCGATCGCTGCAGCACTACCAGCGTGCCCTTTTTCCCAGTACAGCTGTGGAAAAATCAAACAGGATGGAGTGTAGGCTTTCCAAGTGGTGGTACCGGTGTCAACACCATAGAAGGAGCACCTTCCTACTGTAGATGGACGAAAATATTCAAGCCCTTTCTATCCAATACCCCCTCATTCGCCCCCAAAGGTCAATGTTAATGTAGCCTGAGGTGCATTAGCCCCAATGGAAAAAAGAAATCAAACCCCCGACAACTCTTTTGCTAACATGCGCTCTGAAACATTGAGATTTGGGGGTGCGGGGGTTCAACATAGTGGGTGTTGCAGATTTTGAACCTTTTGTCCATCTACCGTCTCACCCTCTGTTGTTTTCGCGTCTTTTGGTATCCAAACTCTAGTGTGGACACATCTGCCTCCATGCTGCTGATCTTATTCCAAACTGCGCAAAACATTGCCTTTTCGCAGGTACATGCAACCTCCCATCCCATGAGACTGTTCCGATACCTATACTGTCCATCTACTGTAGTGTTGAAATCATCCTATAATTGGGAGATTCCAAAAACAAACGTCGATGGCCCGAATTTTTGACGCGGTCGAAGTGACAAACCGATCGCACATAGCGTGGGGAAGAATATTCGCAAACTGGAAGGTGCTCAAAGCATGAGTTTGGGCTTTAACGGTGCAGAGGCAGTTTCCAGACCCACATTCATCGCATTCTAAGTTTGGCTCGTGGAGTATAGACAATATAGACAGCATAGTGACATACTGCTTCACGATGTGTCACGCTTTATCCGCATCTTCACCAAGGTTCCTTCCCTTACTGAACTCGCAAGGCCAAGGGGCAAAGACGCTTGGCATTCTGACATCATTGGTAGTAGTCCTTTCCACCTCAGACAGCTTGAGACGTTTGACTCAAAAACTGGGTTTCCTTCACATCGTGCAAGAGTACACCGATTGCTAAATTTCAAGGAATCAAAAATCAAGAATATGACGAATGTGAGGCTCTGGCGGATCTTTTTCAGAAGCTCTGCGTCCAACACGAAGCGAGGCTTCAAGGCCTGTGCAAATCAGCTGGGAACAAGTTCCACCTAAAAACCATACGAATCATAACCTTCAAGCCTGGAATCATTGTTCTCTTCAACATCCTCCACTTCAAAGCCTAATGGATCCAAGCAGCACTGATCACCAACCCAGGCCTTCAAGCTCTCATAGATCTGCTCAGCCTGTCTGTAGTTGTTGCCTTGCTCAAGCAAGGCGCTGATGACTTCAGCAACCAAGACCTGATCAGCAACGTGCCCGACGTGCACTTCAATATCTTCAATGATTTTCCATGTGCATTTGAGTCTCTCTGAGTTGAGGCACTTGAGCAACGGTGTTGGAAGGTTCAGCTGCTCAGATCCCATGGATCATTGCTGTGATTGCAAGTCATTTCTGCACTTTAAATCAAGGCTTTGCCTCGTCGATTTCTTGCGTCGCGCGGTGTCGAATCACTTCCTCACGCAAGAAGTGAGCAGCCTTTTTGATCACAGCGTCCTGGTTTCCTATGCGGTATCGCATAGCTGGCATAGCATCAATCTATAATTTGCGCATATCTGCACTTGCTAAGAGCAGCTTGATAGCAAGAATAAGTTCAGAATTCCTCCACCTGTACATCTTCACCATCAAACAGCAACCATCAACCATCAACAAATAGCAACAATTAACTAATTTAACGATAAAGAACACGCGATGGTCCCGATCTAGCCCAGCTCCTCGGAGGTGCTATTGAGACCCAGCAAAGATTTCAGAAGATCTGCTGCTAATTCTGCCTGACGCGACGATCTCTTGACGTTATCAGCGTGTTGGGGATTGGGGTCCGTAACCGAAAAAATCGGCCGATACGCCAACGCTATGTTTTTGTTTATTCTGATTCATTCGTGTGACTCTTCTGACTCTTGTTTCACCAGGACAAGCTCGGGAAAAAAAGCGACCAAAAATAACTCCAACTGTCTCCAACTCCAACTGAAGACCATTCCACCTTGCCAGTGCTCAAGAGGCCGCGGATGATGGTTTGACAAATCCTGAAGCTCCCCAGGCTCCCCTCTCCCAGGTGCCGAGATCTGCAAGAATCAACGGTCCGATGATGTCCGATGATGTCCGATGATGTCCGATGTCTACAAATTCATTTTACACCGAAGAGAACTCTATCAAAATCATTGGTGTTCCTTGCTCCTGTCACTGTCTCATTTTCCCTCGTCCTGCTTTTTGTACGTGGTTTTTGTCAGTTCTACGGTATCAGTCCATTCGACTAAGCCGCTTCTTGTCGGCAGACAGGCGATCCTGCGGCACTGCTTAATTGGCGTTGGAACACTGAATTCAAACGATCAGCCCTCGCTTGGGTGGGCCACATTAGATCTCATTTTGGCTCGCTTGTGTTTGACATGTGACATAACTTGATCTCATGCAATTACACAATATAACATACCAGAGAAAAACCACTAAAGCCACTTAAGCCACTTACCAACGCTCCTTGTGTGTTTTCAAGTAGAAGCGGGCCCCTCGATCGAAAGCCCGGCACGAGATGCAGGCCTACCCCAGGCCGCCCAAAACAAAGAATTTGCAACGGAGGCGATGACAAAAAGACATAACACACATTACACGTGGAAGTGATTTGGTCTTGATGAGCATCTGACATTCCTGGCCCTGGGCATATCTCTTGATACATGTCGACACCCTGAATAGAGTGTAGATTGAGCTGAAGTTACGAAGTTCTGCTGGAAGGTCACCGGTGTGAATTTTCAAGAACATGTTTTCTCTTGGGCCGCTTTCACGGGCGTGACAGCCTGGAGCAGTGCCGTTTGCAGTTGTGCCCCAAGACGGAAACGGAACCGCGAGGAGGCACCCTCCGCCAACCTCACCGTGAGTCACGGGGCAAGAGGCAACACAGATGCAGCATGTCTTGCAGTGTGGTTTACAGTGGAATGTTGTAGCCATGAAACGTATCCTTGCAGACTCCTTGCAGTTTTACATTGTTTTTATCAAAATTTATAATCGCTGTCCGCTCTTTCCACAGAAAGATTCTCGGTCTCTGCTCACAGGCGCTCTTCCCCTCGCGGTTCTCACACCTGGACTTCATCAAGTGCAACTGAGTTTCTTGAAAGCCTTGTCCAAACGTTTGGCATTTGCCAGCAGCCTTGCAAACACGCTGGTTTTGACGATGTCTATGGCAGAACAAAGGGCACAAGCAAGCAAAACAAGAATTGAAATCAGCTTACCTGGGTCATATGGGTCATCATGGTCATCCTTCATTGCTTCGGAACGGAAGATCTTTAGTTCATGACTCGCGAGTTGGGAAGCCAGCTTACTGGTTCAAGCCCCAGCCAGTTCGAACGTGTGCAGAAAGGAAAGGTCTTGCACGCTACTTGGACTTCCCGCCCAAGAACAACCCAAGAACAACGGAGAATGTCAGAGAATGTTGGAGAATCCCGAGGAGTTCCCGAGGTCCAAAGGCTCCAAGGCACTTCACCACGACGCTCAAAGTGTAGATGCTCGGGGCCAGTCCCTGTGCCATCATAGCCTCCAACAGCTGCTCTCCTCCATGGGAGCTCCATGAGAGTTCCATGAGAGTTCCATGAGAACTATGTCATGTTATATATCTAAGAATATATTTGTGTATATATATAATATGAATGTAATACTGGTATGCAACCATGACTATACTTGTATTATTACTAAAACAAATAATGTATATTAATCTTGTATCCGGTCATGGTATATCAAAGTTGTCACACAGCAGTGCATCGTTTAAATCGCAATGCTGGTCACCAAGTATATAGTGTTCTCTCAGCCCACGCTGAAAGTGACTGGCTCAGTCGTGAGAAGATATGAGAATTGCTCACATCTTCTGAGAATTCGGATGACATCAATCATTTCGAGAGTTTGATCAAAAAGCGTGTTGGTCATCACTATAAGACACTCAAACGATTTGAGTATTCTCTTGGCAACATCAGCAGGTCTCTAGAAGCCTCTCCTTCATCTGCCATGCCTGCCTTCAAGCATCCATCCAGAAGAGTGTTGTACCTTTCTGGAACACCGGAATCCTTTTTTAATCGTGTTGAGACTTTGACGTTCCCTGCGATTCCCAATAGAATAGCCTACCAGTCTTCTCAACTGCTGAATTTCCGATGCATCCGGCGCAAAGAAGTGAAGGCAGGCACTGCTGCACTTTTGCGTTTACATCTATTTGAGACAAGTTAACTGCACATCGTTGCACGTCTTGTAGACCTTCATCCAAGGCACACAACCTCATCTGGACTTTCGCGTCCCTTTTGAAGCTGCTCGAAAATTGCAAAAGCTGACTGCATGTCGCCCGTTGCACAAAAGCCCTGCCCGTCGCTCAAACTTCAAAGATGCACAGGAAAAAAAGAATGGCACCGTACTAGCAACTGTCTGCTTTCACAGCGGCATTTCTTACTTTCTCATTCTCTATCACTATCTTTTAGAAATTTTGGTAGACACTTTCTGATTCTCGGACGAGTAAAGAATGGACCCAACCTTGATCATGGTGCTGTACGTGATCAGATTGGGCACAAGATTGTAGACTGACATCTCCTGGACGAGGTCAGCGACCTGGATACAACAGGAAGGCACCGAGGAACCGAAAGGTTGTGAACAAGGCAAAAGGATCAAAAGGAGCTACGCAGCTGGAGCTGGGTTGCTGAGCAGTCTAAGCGCGGTTGTGGTCAGACTGTCAACAATCAAGCGTTTCACATCATCACATCATTTTGCAATCATATGATATACAATGAATTTATAATGATATATAATGATAATAATATAATGATATTATATAATGATATACTGTAAATCTGAGCATTTACAGCACCGACGAAGGCATTTTGTCTGGCTATATACCTTGGCTTGCTCCAACAGCTCTGCAGCTTTATCCGGGCAGCTTTGCTCATCTCTTCATTTCGCACACAGCCATCCATGATCGCGTTGAACGTCATCAGAGTTGGGGTGATTCCTCGGCTCTTCAGCTCTCGCTCTCTCCAGCGCTCTCAGCTCAGAAGACTTCAGCTCTGCAGCGCTGCGTTTGTAAATTTGAGCAGAGTGCGTTTGGCAATTTTCAAGAGTTCGTTTGAAAATGTTTGAAACGTCTGGCAATTTTGCATTTCAACTACTGTAATTTCAGCAATTTCTGGAAATTGGTGAGACAAAGTGCGTCTTAGGAACCATGAGTTTTCATCTCGTCAAACGCTTCCCACACTCGATCCATATGCTTCTTGCGACTGAAACCTTTCAGAATGGAGCCGTAGATCACCGCATTCACCTTGACTTCATTGGCCACAAAAAAAACTGTGAAAATCTGTGAAACATTGTGAAACTGTTTAATCTGTCTGCTTCCTAGTACTAGCATCTGTATGCATGGAACTGCTGGAGTCCAGGATCTGGAGCCATGACCTGGTTGACCTCTCTGTCTTGTGCTCTATTGTGTTCTGCATCCCCCTTTTGCATGTCTGAGAACTGCTTTGTGAGACAAGCTTGCCATCCGGTCTTGACTACGTCATGGCCGTCTTGGCCGTGCGTTCAAACGCATCTGTCCGGTGCCGTGTCCGTCGTGTCCGTCGTGTCGTGTCTCCGCCTGGGACTTGGTCTCCTTGTCTTCCAACAGCCGCTGGATGAGCTCGTGGGCACCATCCACATCTCCGTTGCTGGCAACGGCCTGCGGTGTGTTTCAAGAGAACAAAAGCGAGTTGGACGAAAGCCAACTAACTAGACACAGACAGACACAGACAAGGTAGCAAAGAGCGAACTGGCGGTTTACATTGATCCAACGCAAAAGGCAATGTTGTAACAACTGTAACTCATTGTCTAACAAGCTGAACGTTAGATGCATATGACCATCATCCCAGGAGACCTCCACCATGCAGCCAAGAGTGATGTTGGTGGGCCTTGTGCTTTGGGTCGTGCATTCAACATTGTCTTAAAATGGAGACAGACTGCCCTTTGGAACATGCCAAGCGCACGGTCAAGTTGAAAAGCTGAAAGTGACATGAAAAGAACGAACGCAGTGCAACATTGTATTGTTGGTTGTGCACCGTAGTGCGGCTTTTCGGCGCTGCGCGCTAAGACTCAAGGGCCCTGTGCCCGGTTTTGGGCCAAAAGGGGTATCGGACGTATTGTCCTAGTGAAACCTTGCAAACCGTT
>Ga0126342_10010155_pt1 | contig 16835 bp, 14 predicted proteins | sample Cyp1metagenome_FD_92528 | JGI IMG/M metagenome (GOLD analysis project Ga0126342, IMG submission 92528) | Coral microbial communities from Lord Howe Island, Old Settlement Bay, Australia - Cyphastrea 1 metagenome | ecosystem: Host-associated > Invertebrates > Cnidaria > Coral ... | reverse complement strand
CCCTTGAGCCATTGCTGTGGCCTTGTGGTAGCTTTTGCGTGCTGGGCGTGTTGGAAAAGTTCCACACCTGCGGTGGTCCCAGGCGCCGCCCCGGCCTTGGCGAAGGCCGGGGTCGGCGGATAACTATCCATATTACCATATCCATATATGTATAGTTCAGGTCCTATTATGATGATTATTATATATCTATAGTTCATATTATAGTTCATATATGTTCATATCTATATGTTATATATCTATATGATCTATATGTATAGTTACGATGATTATACCCATCAGCCCCTCAGGTCCTGTTGATGACGGAGAGCAGCTCGCTGTCCCGCGTCTTGTCCTCCATCCCCGCCTGGCTGATTCTCTTCGCCCTGGGCGTCATCGTCCTGGCCGACCTGGCGTAGAAGGAACGGCTTCCGGAGGTCATTGTTACCACGTTGATGGGTAAAAAAAACATGCAACAATTGTAAAATGGTAATCCATGATGGCCAGTAAAATGAGGTTAACCCATTAGTTTAATGATGACCATGTTTGTTTATTAATGTTTGAACCACATTAGTAATTTTGTGGACAAACAATTCAAGAAAATCACCATGTTGAATATGTAAATCAACTATTTCTATGGCCATTGTCAATAGCGAACTTTTAAATTACCAAAGGGTGAATATTTAGTGGTTCATTTGCGTCATTTTATGGTCATGGAATGAATATGGAATGGATGTTGAATGGATCTTTAGTTAATTTGATGGATCTTTATGGATCTTTATGAATCTTTATGGATCTTTAGTTGATTGTTATGGATCTGCAATGGATTATTATCGTTTCTTGGAGATCTAGATAGTTTTGAGGTAAACATAGCATAGTTTGTTCGCGCTTGTTATGGTGTTTGTAAGAATTGCTGTTGGTGAATTCGCATTTTGCTTTTTTGTCTGCTTAAGATCTGTTGATATGATTAATATTGTTTAATATCGATGGAGTTTGTTTTCGATGGAACCATCAACCAGAATCAGAAAATGTTCTGATGCCTGTTTGCACGCAAGCACTGTTCTGTAAACAACTACAGGGCAGACAGGGCGTGAAGAGCACTCAGCGCAATTTGAGGGTGTCGACCGAATTGTTTGGAGCCTGGTTCAATTCTTGTTCTGGACATCAGTTTCTTTGAGTTTCTTTGGCCCTGATCCTGCGGAATCGGAAATGGCAGCAGGAACCAGGAGCCAAACCAATGACTTGGGTCGACACAAACCAGGTGGATGTTCACGCTGTCTCTCCTGCACTTGGTTTGAAAAAAGGTGCAGACGCCGATGCGCTGTGGATGGTGGATGGTGGAAATCTAAACTATGTGAAAAGCCTGCAGTAGGTGGTGCCTACAGCCAAATCCCTAAAATGATCTTCCAAGGGATTGTGATCAGCGTTGCAAAACAAGCCAAGCTTCGGTTCAACCATGGCCTTTCGGGGATGTGTTGTTTGCAAATTCTTGGTGGCCTATCTGCTAAGAAAACATCACAAGATCCGACAAATGGAAGTTCAGGACGTGGCTCTGGAAGATGAAAACTAGCATTGATTTTGCTCAGCGCCCATAGCCAGTGTGTAGCCATAGAACTTTGCATTTTACCCGGTTTTACCCCATTGCTTTTAGTATGTTTTTTTTCAGAAATCCTGAACCACCGTAAAATAATGCTTGAAAACCTGTGAAATAAATGGGATAACCCGTAATAAACAGTATCAACTGGTGATTTCGTAGCCATCCACAGTATCAACTGGTGCTTAACCACCGCCCCGGCTGAGGTTCTTTATACATCCCTTCCCTGGCAAGACGTATCGTGGCGTCGCGCCATTGCAGGGAGCCCCGTTTCGACTCACTGAATGGGTACAGTTTTTCGGCCCCTAGCAGTTATAAATGGTTAGAGATGTGCTTAATGTATCAAACAATGTGGTTAAAACAATGTGATTCATGGTGATGAATGGTGAATAGTGGGTTAATAATTGTGATTCATGGTGATTTTCATGGTAATGTGGGTAATTTGCAATGTCATAAACTGCCCATTTTCCTGGGAATGCTTTGTACATACCTATATTAATTTATGGTGATTTTCCTGGGGGTCCGTATTGACGGGATTAGGCTAACATGGTTCATCCATGATTCTATGATCCAAAATTGGTGAAACCATGAAGTTTCACGCACCAACTGGAGATACATCATACTGGGTAAATTATCACGACCTCACTGTTCTCCCTCACTATAATCATAGTTAGTAAGGGGAATCATCCCCAAATGGCTGCAAGATTCAGGTTAGTGAAATATTATAATTTACCCAGGTACATCCCATGATTTTGCCCAGGAGAGACGAAGTTTCATCATTTAACAATGTTCACCACCAAATTGTTCATACCATTAATTCAATACCACAATAAATACTAAGGTTAAGACTGAACGGTTGAGACTGAAGAAAAAATACAATATACAAAATTGTTCACTGCGCTATTGATATGTTCCAGTGAATACGGCTAATCATATCCTATTCCAATGGTACTGGTATTGTGAATCGGGTTATGATAATTGTTAATATGTTGTTTTCCCCGCCCGTTAGCCAAATATTTAGCTTTCTGTGCAATAGGGTTATATAAGTTACCATCTAGCCATGGACAATCCCTTATAAATGGTTGTTTTAATGAGAAAATCATCTATAAATGGGCCATGTTCCATGGCTATGTTAAATAACCAGAGGGTATATTTGTTTACTTCACATGTGCTTATCCAAATCAATATTTTAAGCAGCATCAACCACTATTAACCATCCATTACGAACCAATTGCCACAATGCCATTGAACTATAGCGCCATTGTCTACCTGTCTACTTTGTTTATACATGATTACCATTAAATACCGTTGTGCAGTAATCCCATGTGAAATATCACACATTTAAGTTGATCTTAATGTTAATGCACTGTTGGTTAGTACATGTTAGTCCATTGCATTCTAGCAGTAACACGGCCATATGTCTATTAGCAGCCAATATTACTTTTCCTATACCTATATATATATACATACATATACATATTGTACTCACCATTAAATCTCCTATCGGCCACTATAACATATATATATATATGCATTTATATATATATATATATATGTGTGTATTATATCTATTTGATATACTTATGATATACCATATATTTTATAAATCATGATATAAATCCCATGATTTTCCATAGTTTTTCTATAGATATACCATCCCCAGGTCTGCTGCCTGTGTGGCCTCCGGTGGCTTCTTCAGCCTCCTGGAGTCCGACAGCGGAGGCACCGTGGCGCAGGCGCCACGGGTTTTTGACAGATGGCGCCACAAGGGCTGGAAAAGGTGGGAAAAAATCTGGGAAAAAACTGGGAAAATGGTGATTTAAGGTGTTTTTATGGTGATTTCATGGGGATTTTCTGGGTTTTACTGGAGGTTAATTGTGATTTTATGGGATTTAACAGGTTCTAATGGCGATTTCACGTGATCTAGTGTGATTTGACGGGTTTTAATTGTGATGTCATGATCATTTTTCACAGTGGTTCAAGGGGATTTCATGGGATTGAGATATATTGTTTCATATATTGAGATATATGGTTTACTAGCTGGTTTATGGTGATATTGACATTGTTGAGGTTTAAGGTGACACTCAGTTCGGCCACCACCTTGAGGAGGTACCCCTGACTTCGGAAACCTCCAAAGATATGACTTTCGGAGGGGGCCACCAACCAGATTTTTTTTTTGGATGTGTGATGTCTTGTTTTTGGCGAATCAATGACTCACAAAAGATCGCAGAACATCAACTTAATGTTGGTTCCTGATTAGTGTGAGGCCCCACCCTCCCCCTAAACAATATCTGGACTCTCTTTAAAGTGGAAAGTCAAAAATTTTCTTCCCAGGACTTCCCAGGAAAAAACAAATCCTCACTTCAGTACCCACAGCTTGCACAGCTTGCTACAATAGTGAACCCAGCAAACAAACCTACTAAAGTGAAATGGAGCCTCTCCTGGTCCAGGGCCTTGGAAAATTGCGGAAAGAAAAGCTGTTCCTTAATAAGGGTTTAATAAGGGATTTGCTCCTTTGGGAAAGGCTTGGAGTTTGAATTTGGCAATTGCTGTTGGAAAAGGCTTGCTTCTCTTTTGGGCTTCCAGGAGCTGCTCTGGCACAGCTTGCTGCAATAGTGAACCCAGCAAACAAACCTACTAAAGTGAAATGGAGCCTCTCCTGGTCCAGGGCCTTGGAAAATTGTGGAAAGCTGTTCTTTAATCAGGGTTTAATAAGGGATTTGCTCCTTTGGGAAAGGCTTGGAGTTTGAATTTGGCAATTGCTGTTGGAAACGGCTTGCTTCCCTTTTGGGCTTCCAGGAGCTGCTCTGGCACAGCTTGCTGCAATAGTGAACCCAGCAAACAAACCTACTAAAGTGAAATGGAGCCTCTCCTGGTCCAGGGCCTTGGAAAATTGCGGAAAGAAAAGCTGTTCCTTAATAAGGGTTTAATAAGGGATTTGCCCCTTTGGAAAAGGCTGGGAGTTTGAATTTGGCAATTGCTTTTGGAAAAAAGTCTTCCTCTCAGCAATTACAGTTTGTTTTTTTTCCAAAAAGAAAGTCTCCCATTTTTTTTGCCACAGAAGTGTGCCCTCCAAACAATACATGGGTTTCAGAATAATTTGGAAAATTTGCCACAATAGTGAACCTAGCTAATCAGAGACCGACATTTCCAATAAGCCGCACAGGCACAAGAAATGGAAAACATTGGTTTTGAAACCGCAAACATCTATTGAGCAACCGAACAACAACACCAACGACAACAAAGATGTGGTTTTGGCCTATGAAAGATGTGGTCTCAACATGTGATGCCGATCACAAATTCCATCACAAAACCACCATCGGTTTGGTGTGTGAGAGTGATGAAACATGATGAGATTCTGGAAGCCCGCCAGGAGCTGTTTGATCAAGACGATGAGTCAGCAAGCCTAAGTGGTGGTGCAGGTTGCAGTAGGTTAGTTACAACATGGTTTGGATGGTCCGAGAATCAAAAAACACATTTAAAATCATTAAAACAATCGCCAGAAAAGAGAAATAAAAAGAAATAAACAGACATGAAAATAAAAAAATGAATAAACAGAAATAAAGATAAATAAAAAACAATTAAACTAAATAAAAACAAATAAAAGAAATAAACAGAAATACATATACAAAAAAGATAGTATTCAAATGATTTTACTTTATCCTGTTTAATCTGTTCAGGTTGAAGCCTATCAAAACTGATTTCGTTTTGACAACGCTGGCCCTGCGGTGCCAAACGTCGGACAACAAGTGACAAAAAAGGCACATCAGGAACCAATGTCGTGTTTGGTCACGTGTAGCCACGCACCTCATCGATCCATCAAAACAAAGTCAGCACGATTCAGCACGGGTAGGGACAAGCAATGCAAAGGCCGGACCAAACGTGGACGCAAGGAAAGGATTAATTCCTGCCATCATTGGGTTGACTTCTCGATGACGCTTGGCCGTACGGGCCAAAGGACCATTGGCTGAAGACGACATGGGTGAGCGCTGAAATTGAAATGAAAGCGCGCAACAACTGACCACACAAGACTCTGGGATCCAAAATGCCACCAAAGCGCATGCAGTCGTAGATTTTTCCACAGCACATCGCACCAGGCAAACCCTTGCAGCACGCATATGAGTTCTTAAAAAAAAACTGCACATTTTCCACTATTTTTCATATCTTTACATGTTTCGTAAAAAAGAAGCAAAAACAAGAAAACATAGAAATAAAAAGAACCAAAAAAAAAAAGCTGATTTTGGTCCTCAAGAGACATGTTCTCAATTGAAAACCAAATGCATGGTATCCCACTGGCGCGAAGCCCACAAGAAAAAAAACATAAACACATGACACAAATAAAAAAGAGAAACACAAGAAAAAACGAAAAACATATAAAAAAGGAAAACAAAGAAAACAAAGAAAAAAGGAACAAAAGAAAAACAAAAAAAACAAAAACAAAAAACAAAAAGAACGGAAGACAAGTCACCGTTTTGCAATTTCTACCCAATCACCGCTATGGAAATTATGTTTGGAAAATGGTTCCCAGAAATCATGCTGTAGCGATCTGTAGTGACATTTGTTCACATGTTTATGGCTCATGTTGCTTTCACATGTTTGTGGTTCATGTTGAACGGTCTGGAGCGGTTTTGCGATTTTGTTCCCTAGAGGTTTCTACTCATTCACCGCTACCCAATTCATGTTTGGAATATGGTGGCCTCCAATGTTCACATATCTTTATCATTCACTGTGTGTTTCACTGTATTCATTCATGGTTTATTTCATTTCCTGGTGCCCTTTAATATGTTTTTTTTCAATTATTTTCATTTTATTCATTTTTCATTTTTTCATTAATTTTCATGTTTTTTCATTTCCTGCTTTTTTTTTTATCTTGAAAAAACAACTACCAACCTAAACCACTTGCATGTCGACCCACGACTTATAGTTCTACTGAATCGGAAAACTATTCCAACGTTGTGAAAATAGAGTTCGAAACATTAGAAATAAGGTTTGAACTCTCTTGTTAAAGTTACCCGTAGTTTGGGTATGATTTGTCTGACTGGTGGTTTCAATCATGTGTATGGTGATCTTTACATTTATTTGATAAAATGACAAATATTTTGGATGCAGTTGTTGCTATCCTTGCATTGGATCCAGGCTGGAAAATCTGGCACAAAGCAAAAACAATGCAGATTTCAGGAAAAATCAAATGAGATCAAATGATCAAAAACATCAAAACCTGTTTTTTATTTCCTTTCTAGGGTGGTTTGAGACAAGTCGTGGGTCTTCTTGGAATCCCAATCCATGTGGCAAGACGCAAAAATCAAGCAGTGGCATCATGGCATCATCCTTCCCGTAGAAGCGCAACGCGCTAGCTGCGGTCCACTCGTTCAAAAGACCAGTAACGAAGTCTGTGGTGAGGGTGCTTTCGCCTTGATTTCTGATCACCATTGCGAAAAGCATTCTCCCATGAACCCTGTGATTTCGCTGACGATTTCGCTGACGACGAGAAACGAGCTCGGCCTCAGCTATATGGATCGCATTGCTGGATGTATTTTGTTCTAGGTATATTATTGAGATCCAGGAGCTCTACATTCTGGACATTCTGGAGCTTTATGAGGCGTGGCAGGTGTGGACTGGTGATTCGATGCGGCCACAGGAAAGTGGACACGGCCTGGAGATCGACCAACGGCAGGTCGGTTTTTAAAGCTGGGCAGCTGCAGATTCAAAACTTCAAGTACCATTTAATAACTAGTACCATTCATTAAGATTCATTAAGTCTATTAAGTTAATGCATATGGAAACAAGGCAACCGGTTGACTCGGCGCCCTTGTAAGGGTGACGAATGAGAAATTCTGATTTCTGAGGTAAGAGACAAAATGCTGGTATTTGCAGGAGTCGTCAAAAAATGTTTGCAACATGGACATTCATATCGATTGGTAGGCGTGTGGCTCAAGAGTGAAAATTTGCGCTTCGCCTGTGCGGTGACTCGATTTTGCTCTTCAAGGGTCAAAATAGAAATCTATGATTCTCAATCATCCGAATCATATCAGGGCGGCATTCACTCTTCCAGTTGTTTCCTCTTCTCAACGCTAGCGGTGCCAGAGCGCTTGTGGCAAAGCAGAAGCCACGGTCTGCAAGCAGGCAGCGTTGTGACACCATGTCCAGCTGTAGGCCCAAGTGTACCTTTTTTGTACACTTTTTTTTTTGGTGGAACATCGACGGAGGTCGCCATTTTTTCAGGTGTTTCCATGTTCCATCCATTTGCTGAGTACCAGCAACAATGGCTCTATAAGATTTACCCCGCAAACGACCTCGAAAATGATAAGTCTTAGAAAAGATATTTTGTTGGTGGTTGATTTGGACCATCTTGAACCTTTTGTGGGATAATCTTTGGCACAACTGGCTGCAAAACCTCTGGCTCCATCTGCAGTGAGAACGCTAGAGCTGGGAACCCACCGCAAGAGATCCGTACCCATCACCTCAGCGCGTGATTCCTGCGGAGGACGTGCTTCCCCCCCTGATGATCATACGGCAGCATGTGCAACGTGTGCATCTTCCGTAACGTAAAGGAAGTGCTCGTCAAGAACGTTTATACACCCCCCCACCCCCCACCCCCCTGATGATCATACGACAGCATGTGCAACATGTTTAAAAGATCAAAAAAATCAAATCCTATACCCCCATTTGCGCAAGCCTCATTTTTGAATTTTGCAACCTTTCCAAGGGATCGTAAATGGCACATCTCAAAATTGGCAACCCTTCCAAGGGCGCCGTATCAGCCGCATGCCAAAAAAAGATTCATTAAGTCTATTAAGTTAATGCATATGGAAACAACTATTTATGTTTCCCAAAAAAACCTGGTTGATATGCAAGTATATTACTATCACGGGTGCAAACCACTGAGTACTATTGAGTCAATGATCATCCAAAAACCAGTCGAGGAAAGTAGTTCTAGAAAAACTATACGAATCGGAGAAAAAACAATCCATTCATCAGCTATAACTTAGGGTAGCCAGGTTACCAGGGTTTTGACCCATCACCACATATCAATAGTGTTTTGAGAAATCGCCATCCAAACCCCGTAAAATCCGGTTGTAAACCACCATGAAATCACCAGTTATAGCCCTTAACAGTGATATATAATCGTAGTTATAGGAGCTATTTCATCTCATTTGCAACTGTTCAGGGCCAGAAACCAATTAAATCACCAGCAAAATCCTTTTGAATTTCCACGAAATCACCAATTGAATCACCATCAAATTGCCATTTAATCAGTATTCAATCCCAACAAACCACTGTTAAATCACCATGAAACCCATTCCATCACCATTAAATCACAATTTATATAATCATTATCAAATCACCCTTAAATCATTCTCCCATATGCTCCATGTATCCTTAAGATTTATCAACACCCCAACTTCACGCAGTTTTGTAGGTAAATATACTACTGGTTGGTGGTTTGGAACAAAAAGAATGTTTTTCCATATATTGGGAATTTCATCATCCCAACTGACGAAATCATATTTTTTCAGAGGGGTAGGTATACCAACAACCAGCTAATCAATGGATTTAAATGTTATAATACCATAAGTATACCACTAATCACACTAATCAGTGGGTTACATGGAGTATCATCGGTTATATAACTGCCATTAACTAACATTATGATGATATATAAATCACCAGTCTGATGAACATAAATATATCCATTAACATTAAAATGCCATAACTAACATTTAATGAACTAACATTAGTTATATGACCTGACATAGTGGGATGATGAACACAATGACTTTCAAACATCATGGGATAACTAACAGTAGTGAACATATGCCATAACTAACATTATTCCATTAATTAACATTATCCCAGGTAAGCATTATTTCCATTATATCCATTAATTAACATATGCTACTAACATTATCCATCAATAATTAACATAAATATTTCCTCTGCATGGAGCATTTGGGTAATCACCATCCAGGTGAGTAGCCCCGCCACCGTGGAGGGCCTCGGAAGCGCTGGAAGCTTTGCACCTTGGACGGAGGGGTGCTAATGTCGGCGGCTAAAAGCTTGCAATGGTGGCAAAAAGATAGGGGAAATGGTGGTTTAAGATGGTTTAATATGGTTTGATCTGGTTTAATATGGTTTTATGGTGATATTGGATTGTTCTTTTCGGGATTGCATGGGATGTTTCTTGGGATTCGATACGGATTTAATTTGAGTTTAAGACGAAAATGGACCTGACATAGGACTAATGGATACTAACATTTAATAACATATATACATATATACATATATATACAGTATTATATTGTAGATGCATGGATACATATATATATATATATGTGAGTTCAGATTATTTTTGGCAAATCTGAATGGGATTCCATGAGATTTCATAGGATCACCAGCCAACATGGGGAATAGACCAACCGCAATGGTAATATCATTGGGTTAATTAGTTATGTATAGTTATTTACATATTCACATTCATTCAGTATTGATGATTGGATAGTCTCTAATGGCTATGATGGCATCTATATGTTTGTTTGTCAAATTTGTGGTAAACGGATACCATCTTTTGTACATATCCAGGTTCAAAGTAGATGTGCAAATATTGAGATCTACTATGCGTGTTATATTTGAAAGGCCGGCAACATGTCTTTTGGATGATGTTTGTTGCCATTTGTTTTAACAAAATGCCATTGATTGGTCTTTACCCTCTAGTACTCAAACAAGGGGGAAATCCCCTGTAAAAGAAGGTTTTGATGGGAAACTTCCCCATAAATGCAGGTATGAATGGAGGATTTTCTGTTCCCCAGAAGACGGGGTAGAAACAGAGCATCCCCCAAGGACCTTCGACAAAGCATTCCCTGCGCACGGCTGTCCATCAAGCAACTGGGCGAAACTAAGGGATCTACGGACGATGCAAGAAAAGAAAAATCCACCAGTGAACTAAGCGAAAAAAAAATGTGGTTTCCTATACCTTAAAACTGGTTGTTCACATGCCCATATGCTCCATGTATGGAATATTTACTAACATTTGCCCTAAAAATCACCCAAATGTACGTAAAATTACCATACATGGAGCATCTGGGATAAGTAATGTCCTATATACAACTAGTTGTTCATACTATGTTCGTGGCTTACGGATCCTCTGATCCCAACTAAGATAAGATCTTGTAGCTGGCCCTACTTGGATACAAATCCAGGCATCCTTTAACCCCGTGTGATTTAGTAAGTCACGGGGTGCTGTCCATTTACAGGTCCAACCCACTTGTTGGATTCCTGCATTGAATCACTGTCCCTGTGACTCCAGCGAAATCCCATGCCTAGCCATTGGTAATCACAACTGGATTTATGGTTGGGAAGAATGTGATAAAAATCTTTTGGGAAAACAATACCGTACCCATATGCTCCATCTATGGAATATTTACCACCATTTCCCCTAAAAATCACCCAGTTTTGTAGGTAAATATACCATGCACCATGGTTCGCATATGGGTATGCACAGAAACAAATGGTCTCACAATCAGCTTGTGTCTAGGTATTTCCCAAAATGGAGGTTCCCGAAATTGTGGATACCCCCAGTTATCCATTTTTGGGCCTGGGATTTCAGCGGGGTGCCCCCATGTTAGGAAACCTTCAGATACAGACTTGAGATTTGAATCCAAGGTCACGTTTATGGTGATTTCATGGTGATTTAATGAAAATCAATGGGATTTAACGGCATTTTGCTAGCTAAGTTGGTTTACAACTCCACTAAGTGTTAGGTTTGTGGTAAGTTTATGGTAGATATATTTGGGTAAATTATAAATGCGACCTCACTGGAATGATGCCATAATTTGCAGTCGGCTTACATTGCCAGTGCCACCTGGTTCGGCCTGGTTCTTCCTCACGCAACTCGTCAGCTTGCCGACATCAGAAGCCTATTGGATCCTTCCAACACTGATTGGTGGTTTGGAACATGAATTTTATTTTTCCACTATTGGGAATGTCATGATCCCAACTGACGAACTCATATTTTTAGAGGGGGCTGAAACCACCAACCAGATTGGATGAGATCACTTGGCGATGACCAGCCGTGGCCGTGGACCTCCCAAGACGCCGTGCACAGCCTCAAGGAGCGCTGTTTTTCCGAAGCCTTCTCTGGCGAAAAATCAAAGGACAACGAGGCCAGCCAATTATACATCGGCCTGTAGTTGGTGCTTTGCCTGCCGCATCATCATCTGAGCCTGCATCATCTTCTGCTATGCCTGCATCATCAACATCGGGCCGGCCCGCTGAACTGCTACTATTTGGAGACCAACGCAGACTATACTCACGAGGGCCCATTGGTCAGAGTGGAATGCAAACGCAGACCCAAATATCGTCTCTTCTGCCGCTCCTGTCTGGAATGGCAACGATCTACTGGCATGCAGTTTCAAGTGCTTCCTGATGGCTGACTAAAACCAGAGAAGGCTTCGGAAAAACAGCGCTTCTAAGACGAGCATCGATAGAAAGCAGTGCTTGGCCGACCGCATACTGAATACAATGCTGTTCCCGGTGGCTGATTTATGGGGGCTGTCCCTGTGGCCGGTTTGGGGGGGGCCTTGCGGCATGTTAGCGCGTTTTGTGCAACCCAGCGAGACGAAGCGGATGGCAGTGCTTGGTCAACGCGCCGCCAGCGGCGCCGCAAGCAGAGGTCCCTATACGAGTCGCTGATAGCTTCACTACCTGAGACAACGGGATATTTCACGTTTCAACGTTGAGGATCGTGCCAGATGTGGCTCCAATGTGGCCAGGAGGCCAGTTCTCTGTCTCTGTAGTAACCCACCCAAACAAGAAACTAATTATCGATATGTTGGTTTGTCTTCACTATATTCTTATTTTATAGACTGTTAAATAATCGGACAGTTGGTTTGCATATTGCTCATAACATGTACATATGCGTTCTTCATGGACATTCTCAGAGTTTTGTGAATGCTGGTATGAACCTAAGTTATGTACACCATGTAACTGGAGAACTTTCACAATCAGACCCTCTGTTTTTATGTAGTGAAGTTGAACCGCCACAGGTTTGGTTTGTTTTATTGTGAAGTGCTCCCCAGTTCTGATGTTGATTTGCAAACCTATCTATAGATATATCCATTATAAACTTTAGCTCACCCAGGTAAACACGAGTTTAGCAAACTAAATCCCGGAAAAGTCCCCACAAAACATGAACTCACCCTAACTTTGCAGCTCAAACACCTAAGTTAGCTACAAAGTGGGGGGGCCTATTTGCAAGTTCGTTTACAAAGCCTGATAACAATAGTCCTAAGCATCATGAACCATAGGTATTGGACTTATATACCAACTTTAGCTATCTTGGGGGCGCCACATTGTATAACCACCCATAAATACCTGTCAAATACCAGCCCCTATTAAAAGATCCTTATTAATTCCTGGTAAAATTCGGCACCACCTGGTTTCCTGAAATAGGGGTGCCCCGGGTTCTCATCCATTTTAGATGCGGAATTTCCATAACAAAAACCATCCAATGCTCTCTTGGGATACCCCCCCATGATGGAAACCCCCGCCTTGTATGACTTGGCGAACCGGGATTCCCCCAGGAAGAAGCCTTCATGGATGGTGGGCAGCCTGAGATGGTGCGGCTAGCGATGAACGGAGGAGGATGGGGCCCAGTGATGTTAGTTGGCTAAAGCCCATTCACATCCATGAATTCTATAGTTATATCCACCATAAACCATAGAATTCAGCCATTTATAAAGCCACTGAACGCTATCTTGGGGGCCCCATCCTGTACTATAGTATTGGGTTGTGTTATGGCAACATAACTGATGTTATTGGGCTGTATTAGGCTTGAAGAATAAAACTAGATATTCGCCATCAGGTTTGAAAAATCATAGAATGGAATCATAAAAACTATTTCGAGTATTCCATTTGAGTTCTATAATTCATAGAGATTTTAGAACGGAATAATATGGGTGTACGCACAGCCACGGTTGTATCTATTTTACCAGGAAAATTACCGACCCGAAAAAAAAAAAAAACATTATATATCCCATCATGATCCCATGAAAATATCATTAACATATATAACCCCCTTCAATCACTATGATGTTGTTTTTTTTCAATTTGAAATCACATTGACATACTGTCAATTAAAAGTTATAGATTTAATATGTAAACTATAGTGAAAAATTGCTTATACATGCAATCATGGTGTTTAGTTAACTATTATATTAGCTGCTGGATAACTATAGATAACTATGGTTTATAAGAAAAATATCACCATTAACTATCATATGTCAGTTGTTCAATATATGTGCTTCTTCCAATCACAACTATTATGGTTTATATCATTCACTATGAGTTAGACCATAGTTCTTGCAGCTTTCTCCCTGCTCCCAAGGCCACACAGGGTTCCGAGGGTTTACTGGGCGTAGCAGTCAGTGACATGGTGGTGGAGCACCTTGGTTGCTGTAATTTGCCTTGGAAAAGTGACTGAATTCTATGGTTTATGGTAGATATTAAACTATACTTACAGTAATCGGGTTTATAAACCAAATTATAACTGTGGGGCACCATCCTGAAGGGGATTCCACTATACAGAAAAGTGACTGAATTCTATGGTTTATGGTGCATATAACTATATAACGAACGGGGTTTAACCAAGTTATAATTGGGGCGGCACTGTACTTAGATGGGCCATGGAGTTCGTCCACTAGTTGATACATGGGTCAAATAAAAAACTATAGGGGGCTACAACCCAGCAACTGGTCAAGTAGCTAATCGAATGGTTCATCGATCAGTAGGAATCAATGGTTGTGAAAGGGAACGAATGGGATATAATATGGTAAACAAAGGATTTAATATGATTGTCCTCTGATTACCTTGGTTGATTGGTGAATTTGTTGGGACTTTTACTATACTACTTAATCTATTGGGGATTATGATAATCCATAGTAGGGAAACCTATCAACCAACTAGTATAATCAGATGGGATCGGGTTATTCATCATGGTTTAGTTAGCTATTTTACCAGCAAAAACATCGTGATTCGATGGAATTTCATGGCTATTCAATGGTGATTTAATGGACCATGAAGTGAGGAGTTGTGTGGTAAACATGGTGATTTCCTAACCAAAATTGACATTTATCAGTAACTAAGTAGCTCTATAATTGGTTATACAATGACGAACATGAGGGGCGTAGGGTCACTTTTTTAAACTACAGTAAAGCAATGGCCCCTTTATCTACTCAGGAGTGCCTTTTATGGCGTGCCTTTTATGGCGTGCCTTTTATGAGAAAAACCATGGTATGATCTGGGACAACATAGCCATAGAAGATGGCCCATAGAAAATGATAAAAGTAATAAAAGTGATGATTTACCGTTCCTAAAAATTATGAGTTTCCATAGCTAGGCTTAAGAAGCAGAGGGTAGTTGTGAATAGTTTGGGCTCATGTGTGCTGAAATCAGCTCAATGGGTGGGGGGGCCCAACAGCCACAGTTTTATATCAACTTCTATAACCGGAACTGCACCCATAAGAACACCACTTCTTTGCATGTTGTCGGTGTTTTTTTTGCTGGTTGCTTTAATGGTGGTGACTGGTGGTTGTTTTGGTGGTTTGACAAGCCTCCAACAGGTTGATGATTTGATCAGGAAAATGTATGGAACTAGTGATGCCCACCGGAATGGGGTCCACTATAGCCCCATGACATACCCAGAAGTATACCAGCATTAATTTGTTGCCACATATTATGCCACAAGAAAACTCACCAAAACCTATCACCAAGGTCTATCCAGTGGCCTATTTTCAGGGTAGCCAGGAGACTGGGATGTGTTTTTATGCCCTGAAAACAAAGGACGGGGCGTGGATCAAAATTCGGTATCCTTCAAGTTGGGTGGTTACTAGTTAGTACTAAACATGAACAGAATCGGCCAGTCCATTGGACCGTGGTTAGGTAGGTTCAAACCCGAAATACCAATTATAAGTCAGTAAGTCACCCCATAAAAATGGAACAATAACATACAATAACCCCATTTGGAACCCTAAAGAATTACTGATTTCTAGCGTCTTAAGTGCATTCGTCGATCAGCCCCAGCCACATTTTTTCGTCGATCACCCGAGGCTGAACGACGTCCCGGCGGGTCCTGGCATGGAAGAAGATCCGCTGAGCGAGGCGGCTTGTTTTGTTGCCAAGGTCGGGGGCTCCAATCGATAGCTAAGTTGGTTTAGTTGGTTTAGTTTGCTCTGTGAACTCTGGTTTATGCTAGATATATCGAGCTAATTAGTGTTTTTGGTGGCAGTTACAGCATACTTAATATCTTATAACCCGTTTTTAATGATACTTCTTGATTTACTTACAGGAATTATCCCATTAAAAAACATGGCTTTAGGTCATACTTTCAAGACGCCCCGAAAAAAATAACTGGTGGCACAACCTTTTCTGTGTCGATTTTGTGCGTCCCAGTTGTGCGGGTGAAACTGGTGCTTCACCCCTTAAAAAATTGTGGATATAATCACTAATTCTAGTGATTTAGTGATTATCAGCCGCATGCAATTTGTTTTGCCTGTTGAGATACATCTTTAAGCTTTTGAATTCCACATGTTTGTTGCTTAATCCCTTGTTTGGTGTGCAAAATTACCTTTTTGGCTACAACCATCTACAACCCTTTATTTGTTTAGATTTGTGTTTTTACGGCCAAGGTTTGTTTGAGGATCCATTTTATGCTGGTAAAATTTCAGGTCTTGCTGAGATGTGCAGTCAGACTTGTAAAAAGGGATCCAGATTGCCGGTAATTGTGCAAAATTGTTTTGAGACAACAAAATTAGATAGTTATAGGGGTTGTGCTGCAGCCTCCCCTTGAATCTTAGTCAGCTTTAGCTTTGGAAATTGCAGATCTGCGCTTTGGCACGCGCAACACACAGAATGACAATTGAAGATCGACGCTGTAGATATTTGATCCGTAGGTTTGAATGCTGAAACATGCTGCATTCTCAAAAGAAGTGGAAAGACCATGTGTTTTGCGCACTCCCGGTGCGATGTCGACGACCAACGGAAAAGTACGGTGTTTTTGGAGATACACAACTGATACCAGTAGTACCGCATAAGGCGGTGGCGGAAGTTTCAAAAATAGGAAACCTATAGGAGAGGTTGGTTGTTGTGAATCAAGGATGGCAGAGCGAATCCACTGATGGACCGAAAGGTGCTTGAGGTCTCCCACTCTTGCTCTCTCTTTCTCTGACTATCTACCTACCTACCTATCTATCTTCTATGTATCTATCTATCT
>Ga0126342_10010154_pt1 | contig 16836 bp, 13 predicted proteins | sample Cyp1metagenome_FD_92528 | JGI IMG/M metagenome (GOLD analysis project Ga0126342, IMG submission 92528) | Coral microbial communities from Lord Howe Island, Old Settlement Bay, Australia - Cyphastrea 1 metagenome | ecosystem: Host-associated > Invertebrates > Cnidaria > Coral ... | reverse complement strand
TATATGTATATGTATATATGTATATATGTATATGTATATATGTATATATACATATATATATATATATGTATATGTATATGTATATGCATATATATATATATATGTATATGTATATGTATATGTATATGTATATGTATATGTATATGTATATGTATATGTATATGTATATGTATATGTATATACTTGTCCGTATATGTACATGTACACACACGTATATATATATATAGATATGTATATAATGTATTGTACTGTCATGCCATGTCATGTCATGTATGTAACTAACTAACTAACTCACTCACTCACTAACGAACAGACGAACAAACGAACGGACGGACGGACGGACGAATGAATGAACGAACGAACCACCAACTAACTAACTAACTAACTGACTGACTAACTAACTAACTAGCTAAATAGCTAACTGACTAACTAACTAACTAACTATCTAACTAACTAACTAACTAACTAACTAACTATTTTTTGAATGCATGAATCAATAAAGAGATAGATAGATAAACAAACAAGCAAACAAATAGATAGATAAATAAATACATATATATATATATTTATACATATATATATGTAAACAAACACTTAAATAGATACATGACTAAACAAATAAATAAATAAATATATATCTATATATGAATAAAACACACACACATATATATATATGTACATATTCATATTCATATATGCATGATGTATGTATATACGCTGATATCTAATGCGATGCAGTTTGGGATATCTCTGGAATTCATCCAATTTTTGCAGGATGTTTTGCGCCGAATGCCAGGCGCGATGGGCCAAGTCCGTGGTTCAGGCGCAAATCCCCTGGCGGTTGACATGGTAAGCAAATAGATATCCTCAAAGGTTCTCTTTTTTGGAACGATGCTTGGGTTGTTTTTTTTTTGGATGCTTTGCCCATCTGTCGTCCACCATAGCTCGCTGAATCCTCATGTGCGCACTGATGTCATCCAATCATGGGCCAAGGCTCCTGAACCTGGTTTTCCATGGAGGAAGGGGTAATATGGCCACAGGAAGTCCCAAACGGGCCTAAGAAACCTTAGATTTTGCCCCGGTGCAAAGGAATGTCATTGATCCCCTGTCCAGCTTGGTTGCGATCCCAAATATTGCGAGAAAACAGTGGAAAATTGACCCAAACTACAGCATCTTCAGATCTATCCACGTCCGAGGTACTCTCTATTATGGGTAGTTCTAACCTGTTCCAACCCCATCAAAATATCTGTGTAAACCCAGCTTAAAAGGAGGTTGTAGCCCGTGAATTTTCAGCAATGTTCAGCCAATTTGTTTGCCATCTCGCCAAACTGTCAAAAACGTGAAGTCTTTTGTGATGAGTACCCTCTGGTAATTTAACATAGCAATGGAAAATCACCATTTTTAATGGGAAAATCCACTATAAATGGCCATTTTAAATAGCTATGTTAGTTCACCAGAGGGTATCCAAGATCAATCATGAAAACCTGGTGGCACCCGCTTCCGGGACTCATTGGGTCATGGTGATGCCATGGCTACGGTGGGCGCTGCTTATGGTGCTGCCATGCTCAGGTCTGGTTTCAGGATGGCTGGTGGTTGGCATCATGGGAATGTGACCCTGTGAGCCATGAAAAACTCAGGGTTTTTTTTGCAAAAGACATGGGATATTGTTGGGAGAATTGCCATGATTTGGGATATTGTTGGGTCAGATATGCCCAAAACGGTTTGTGGCAGCGACAAGGGATCCCCATGCTCCAGCAGTTATCGCCATGGTAGGTGATGAAAGCCACGAACTTCAATGCCTTCACCTTGACCATTACCCTGGGAATTGCCCAGTGAACATCATGAAGGGTGCCTGCTATAGCTGCCTGGCCACTTCAAGCCGCACGGCGCGGGGGCAAACATCTGGCTTTTTGCTGGGCTGAGGAGATACGGATCACATGAAATCCCTAGCAGGGCGTGTTTGACCAACAAAAAATCACTGAGGAGCTGCAGCTGAGGTCCACAAAGTCTACTTAGTCTACTTTTTGGGAACCCATTCATCTAAGGTTCACAAGCAGGTGCCAACTGGGCCTGCCTGCCAGATGGCGTTTCCTCTGGCGGCAACTGCGGTAGCATCCAACTGCCCTCGCAGGCCGTGGTGATGGGGGACAGCAGCCCAGGGCCCAGGGTGGGCAAATGTCGATGGTCATTGTTGGGCCGCTTGCCGGGTTTGTTGGGGCCTTGCAGTACCCTCTGGTAAACTAACATAGCTATGGAAAATCACCATTTTTAATGGGAAAATCCACTATAAATGGTCATTTTCAATAGCTATGTTAGTTTACCAGAGGGTAACTCCATGGCAACTCTGCCTTCATCCATGGTGGGAGGATGACCTTCTTGGTGGACCCTCTTCATCTACTAGGTGTTTTTCCCATGGCACCTGTGGATAGAGCACTGAAAAACCCAGTATGGCCATGGCTTAACTTGGAAGAGCAATGGCCAAACCCAATTGCTAATTCTAAGCAATGAAAACAATCGGTGGGATCAGTCAATTTGAGCCCATATCATGATAGTGGACGGCATAGATGTCCTGATTCCACTAGCTGCTTAAGTACTGGATGGGTAATCCCCTTTGAAAAGCATTCCAAAAAGACATCATTGGTGAGACATCTCATGTAGGAGTCCGAACAAGAGTGTGGATGATGGGCCGATCCAGAGCCGACTGCCAGGATGGCTTCTACAAAGGCTACTGCAGTTTCTTTGAGACACTTCGGCTGCAATCAGTGAAGGAAAAGGCCGGGATCAGAGACCTGAGGTGACTTAAAATTGAAACTAGACCTTGTGCCAGTTTTGGATTTGCAGGCCATCTAATTTTGGGCGTTTAAGATTTTTGTAATTGCTAGCGGTTTGGATCCCCATTACAGTAGCATTGTCAGGTGATACCTCTATTTTTCACACCCATACCCATGCGCTTGACAAATAGCCCTTTCACAAAGGGAACCTGGAGACTTATTTTTTTTCAGCTGAACTCGGCAACGACGATTGGGACTGTCAACCCCACATGGCCATCTAGAAGGTTTTATGTTGTGAATTGTTGTGACATCCATTGTATATATATACTTTTTTCCTCCGCATCTATAAACAAAAATGGTCCCTTCAACCACAATTGTTTGAAAAAAGACGCTGTTTGGGGCCCCCAGATAGAAAACCTGAAACATGCTGGATGGGGCAAGTTCTAGTTCTGAGGAGCTGAACTTGGGTAACAATCGCGATGCAGTCATTAGCCACGTATATGCAGCACAGGGGGAATACGCAAAGCTATGAATTGCCAATATTTTGGTTAATGTGCTAATGATTTCGACATATCAAATACACTTATATATTGCAATTATCAGTACTTTTACCAGTAGAAAACTAGATAGATCAACAGCATTTATTAGCAAATTACATGTATATGTAATATGTAATATATATATATTACATATATATATATATATATATATATATAATATTATATATATATACATAAAAGACACGCATACATTCCAACATGTCTTAAGTATTCTCAAGATCCGACATCACCCATCGGTCACAAAAAGCCTTTCAGGAAGCCCACCACCCCCACGACGCTGCTCGGCCTTCCAGATATGTGGCCGGACATATCCCGCACTGGGATGGGAGATACTGGGATATAATGAGATATCTCATAGGATAAAATGGATAAAACCACCAGAATATGGGTGTGTCTGAAAATTGGGGAGTCACTTGAGTCACTCCCAATGAAAATTGACACATTGATAAATTGATAGTGAAGAGAATGAAGAATCAGGGCATACATTTTCAGAGCAATGGTTGCCGACGCCAAGGCTCAAAGATGATGGCATAACGACTTCAGAACTCTTTTGCAGTTTCACTTTCAAATAAGATTTGCATCACCCATGTGCCGAAATTTTGGTAGCTGGTGCCTTGTGCTCCTGCGGGTTCAGAATAATTACATCCACATATCTTGGAAATCAGCCCAAATATTTGGTCCTGGTAGTAAAAAACAGTTTTTTTGCCCTATCTCGGGTCCCAGTTAAAACCCGGAAACGCTCCAAGTTATAGGCCAATTTCCAACTAGACAAATCTTGCAGAAAAGTGGATTTGTTTCAGACGATGATTGTTTTGTTGTTTTAAGATATTTAACCGCCTTCGGCGTGTTCCGCCGGCCACCATGGAAAGAGCTATCTGCAAGCCGCAAAAAGCGGTGTAGAACACAGTTTTTGTGCACAACAGCGCTTTTTGCAAAAGACGGCTTTGGCGCAAAAACATGGCTTTTGTTCAAACCACGGTTTGAATTTAAACCAAAGCATGTGTGTAAGCCAAGGTTGTGGATAAGGCCATATGGAAAGGTTATGCGTGCAAAAGTTGTTCGGCACAACAGCCAGTGGGTCAAGTATTGGATATAAGAAGCGACGGAGCAAACCGATGGCAAACACAACAAAAAAGACGGAACCAACCATCCAAATGACAGCAAGATGTGCAAAACCAAGCCGGTGTTCAGCGAGGCGTGGGCAGAGTTGAGGCCAGCACAACGTAAGGAAAGATGAAAAGGAAACGCAGATGAAGAAGAGCGAGGGGGGGAGGGGGTTCAAGTTCGACGAGGCAAAAATCTGCGCCAAGGGGAAAGTCTAGACAAAGACAAAACAGACAGTACAACTACCAACAAGCAGGATCCACAAGACACGCCGGCAGGCCGGTGGATTTGTTGACGAACTGTTTTCGATAATTTTGGTGGTTTGGTTTTGTTGTGTTTATGCTTCCGCCTCGAAAACTAGATCTTATCGTTCCGTTGCAGTGTAAGAAGTTGTCGTAGTTACTGGTTACGTTGATGAAGTGTCAGACATTCCTGTGCTTACGTTGAAAATGATGAGGTTGGGGGGTGGGTGGGGAGATGTTAACCTTCCTTGGAAGTGTAAGAGGTTGTGAGCAGTTGAACCAACTACTGGCATGAATGAGCAAGAAAAAACAAGAAGCAGCGCTTGAAGTCATTCGACACGACCTGGTTTACGACAAGTGCGAGAGACTTGAAACAAAAGACAGAACACAACCACAAGCTAATTCACGGTTGAAACATTAAAAAATTGGGAACACATATGCAGCATATGCATAGATTTTCCCACGCAGGACACGTTTTCATCTTGGGATGCAAACGACACTACACATGAGAAAATCAAACATGCCAAAAAATTACGTTCAAAACTCGATGTGGTTTTCCTTCGAACACTCTAAATTCAAGCAACATGTACACATTCTGTTAATGCACGTCCCACGCCTGCCACACGAAATGCACTTCGATTCAGCCAGGCAACTTGCAAAACATTCCGAAATCACGCACGGAAAACGTACCACCTTTTTATTTCTAAAATGTGGTGCGTTGTGTTGCTTGTTTGCTGGGGCTAGGGGTTGCAGGTTGCAGGGTTTGGAGGATGTTATTGGTCACTTTCAACTTCGCCCAACCTCGAAAATGATGGAACAACCGCAATGATCCCCCAATGAATGCATGACGGGACTCCCTCGTCTTGTTACTTGAATTTGTCTGAATCCCATCATAGTGTATCTTGTTTTCCCAGTGGCTAAATTGGCTGAATTGTGGCATTGCCTATGGACAAAACTATTTCTTCCACACCTTTCTAGGGGACTCAATTGTCGAGGATCAGCCAGTCCGGGTAGCTAAGGACCACAACAACGACTCCATGCAACGTCAGGAGGCGGCTGGGACTACTGTAAGTTGAAGGAATCCCCAAGTGACCCACATGACCCACATGGGTAAAGGGGTGGGATACAGCCAGACTGGCTGATCATCAGTTGACCATACCAGTTTGGAGGTGCAACTGAACACTTGGGGAAGATTTTACACATGTTATCAGTCAGGCCACAAGTTTTCTTGTGGATTTTCAGCAGCAAACCTGTTTCAATCTCAAGCTCTATGCTATGGGATCCATTTGAAGTTTGAGCACCCCTGAAGATCCACCAGGCTGCGGATCGTGAACCGGTGCATGAGCGAACCCATTTGGATCGCGCATGAGGTGACTTGGAAGACACATGACACGTTGATCACAGTTTTCAGATGAAATATGGGGTTTGGTGCCCGGATGTTCCCGGCAACTTCCAGCTGTAACGGCGACTCCTCCTTCGCCATGGGTCAAACCCTGAGCTGGACAGTTTTCCCTAGTCATGATATGTCATGATCACCCATTTTCGCTGTATGCAACTATTGCATCAATAAAAAGGTTTTCAATCGCCGTCTTGGGATGGAAAGCTTGGACGATTTCGTTGTGGCACTGTTTTTTTTTGGATAAGTTGGAGAAACCTTCGTCTTTTTTCTTCTTTTTTCCGTCTTTTTCAACATCAAATCATCCCATGTTTGGGTTTTGACAAGGCCACCCGCGGTCAAATTGGGCCGGGGATCCAGCATCTTGGTCGCGACGGAGTGGAACATGGGGTCAAGCACTTTCCTACAGTTCCTGGTGCCCCCAAGATAGCGTTCAGTTGGTGCACATAACTCTAATTTCACTAGGACTTATGGTAGATATATCGAACTAGTTAATGGGATTATAAACCAACTTATAACTGGGGGGGCACCACCTTGTAGGCTTCCTGGTTTTTGGGGCTCTGCTTTTTCCGGGCACCCCTCAAAATCCTCCCTTTGGAAACATTGACAATCTTGAAGATCGTTCATATGATTGGGCTTGCATGGGCTTGCCATATTATGTCCCAAAGTTTCGTCCCGCCCAGGCCCCTTTTCCTCGCCGAAGTTTAGTTTTGAATTCTATTTTCTATTTCCAGATTTATGGATAAGATATGCAATATATATGTATATATATACATACAATAGTAAAAATCCAATTTGTACACTTATCCATTTGGCTATTTATCAGCTTTAGCAAACTTACCTTAAAAAACAATTTTATGTACGTATCTATCTATCTATCTACCTATCTATCTGTCTAAATGAAAAGACTTTTCTGTGAAATCTGCGTCCTGACCTTCCCCAGGGGCAATCCCATCCAAGGAATTTTCTGATTCCACCTGATGACTTTCACGACTTTTGCACGCCGGACAAGCTTACAGGCAGCACTTCCGACCTGTTGGAAGCATCCAATTCGAGGATTTTCTCCAAACCGGGTAGCTCTGAGGAGTTCTTGGGGCTCTCACGGGTGACTTGAAGACTTTCACTGTGCATGTGGGCAAATTCGAGTACTACGAAGTACTGGACCTAATCAGGAACCAGTCTGGAAAGTCCACAATACATTGCAGTTGTATCATTTCCTCTGCCGTGGGCCGTCGTATGCTCAAAGGCAGATTTTCTGGGCATCAATGGTTCCATGGGATGTGAACATCTTCGGATCAGGGATGGCCTATCGTGCTAGGCAGCCTAGTGCTTCCATGGCTTCAAAGTCTGTGAAAACTCGCCAAGTCTGTAGCAAATGCCCATCCCAACTTTGAAAACTCTGTAGATCACTGTAGATCTGAGATTTTCTGCTATTTCTCACTTTTTCAGGTGTTGAATTGCCAATTTCAACCAGCTAAATTCTCCCCTTGGTTCAGTGACAGCGGTCAGGGACGCGTTACTGGCCAAAGATGCTGTGTGACGACGATGGCCTGCGGCTTGGCTTAGCTGAAGGCAAAACAATGGATTGGTCTTGTAAAATCCACTGATTTAGAAGCACTGTGCCCAAATATGGATAAATATTGGGGTCCTGTTTCAATTTTCCCTTGAATCCTGGGATTTTCCATGCTAACCCAACCACCAGTTCACCCTCAGTTTGAACACCAGATTGGGCGGCAGGTATGCTAGATGACCTTCCCAATGGTTTTTGAGGCTGCACCGGGTCTCCCTTAATTGACCCACTATCTTTGTGTACACCTTGGGTAAATGGTGGAATTTGATTCCTGCCAAAGATTTCTTTAGTGTACCCTCTGATAATTTAACATAGCTGGTCGAAATAGTGAGTTTTCCCATTAGAGATTGTGATTTTCCATAGTTATGTAAACGTTTACCAGAGGGTATCACAATAACATTAGCGACTTTTTTACCTCCCAATTTAGCGGCAGAGTACAAATCATCACAATTCTCCAAGGCCTACCATCCAAAACTCCCAAGGCATTGCTTGCTTGGCAGTAGTGGTGGCCCTGGCGAGGGCTGCAGATGCTCGGAATGACGGGGAAACATGAGGTCCTAAACCATGGAATGTTGGAATGTGTTGGAATGTGGGATAGATTTTTGTTCCTGAAATTTTTGTAGACCAAAAATTCGAGTATATGGTTCAACATTTTTGCCGCCAATTTTTGGCTTGGGAGTTTGCTTTCCCAAATGACTGTGTTTGGGCAGAAGTATGTCTCAAAATAGGGAGGGCACCACTAGAATCCAATGTTTCATCATCAATTCCCACTTTTTTTGCGCCATTCAAATTGCAATATTGAGGTATACCCGCATACTCTTTTTTTGGACAAAGCCAAGACAGATGAGTTGAGAAAGACTCACTACCTTTCGGATTTGGTTATACTTAATCTTTACCGTCCATTTTTGGGACACCACTCTTGCCTGAAACAGTCTGAAAAGGGATGGCTAATCCAGTAAGGCCCAACGAGTAGCTTCATGTGGAAGCGTTCCAAGTTGCCAAATTCAAAACTGAAATGGTTCTTGCAGATTTTTGTGGCAAGCAAGTTGGGGGCTACCTTGCCAAGTTGGGCATTCTCTCGACCACTGGGGCCCAATTTGAGAAGAGTTCCACTACCAGACTAGCAGCAAGCGTGCAAAAGCCACTGCAATGCCCAAACGACACGTGGCCATTTTTCCACTGTTGGCACAGAGAATCACCTCGCACCAGTCACAATCTATCCGGCACTTTTTCTGTATAACGACGCGTTCAATATTGTGTGGGTATGTATTTACGCCCACGTGTATAAACACGCGAACACGTATATTCACATTGCAGCGTTGGCTTCAAGGTTTGTATGTGGGGCCACGCACCGTTGTGTGGGTGCTCCCTTTGTAGTTGTCACTCCGAGTGTTCCACCTTATTGCTTCTGAGATAGGGCGAGGTGGGTACGACGACTACGTGGACTTTGCAGCCAGGCAACTTCGTCAGCTAAAGCTGAAATCGATTCTGGGGATATGTCCGTGCCTACCTGAAGCACGCAGCTCGGCGTGTAGGCTCTTGCGCTTTGAAGCGCAGGATCCGCGCGGCCCAGTGGACATATTGGCATAAGGGCGAGAATCTTCGGATTGCCACAGCTAAGATGCTGCAGGACTTGCACAAGTAGACAACATGAACGGCTGCGGAACAAAAAATGCATTGTGCTCCAACACTTCCATGTCCACAATGTTCACATCACTCACCTGCTCCTGCCCCCCCTTTGTCTGAATGCATCGCACATGTCATTCCATGCCATTCCCTGACCTCTGCTTTCTAGAAACTAGAAATGCAATCATGCAATCTACTGAGTTTCCATCCTGATTCATCATACAGCTCTCATGCGCGCTCCACTTATGTAATGGGTCCGCAGGCCCTTTAGGTCCTTGGTATTTTTTTTTTTACCACGTCCGTTCGTCCACGTCGTAGCCACTTTTTGCTCGTCATCTAGCCTTGCTCTACATTGGTGTTTCTTTGTCCAATGGCCGCACCAGAGTCCCCACCTTCGCATTTTGAAGACGAGTGCGTTAACTTAATTGTCGTGAACAACTAGTTTTTATTTTTCCTCCCAAGGGACTGAAATTTTCACTGCGCTACCCAGGTCCGATTGGATCCGTCCATCGCCCATTGATTCTACCTGGTGGGAAAAACGACCTTGGGAAAGACGACCCCGTGATGAGGCTCCACCACCTCCCGTGCCTGAACGAGAGCGCAAGAAGCCCGCGACGAGCCCCAATGACCCCGCTGTCCCCCTACCCCCCCAAACCCATCCTCACTTGCTTCATCCGCCTGCGCATTGGGTCAAATGGTACCAGTAACCCCGCCGGAGCTGTTGGAACCCGTCAGAAAGCCAGTAAGTGAAACGCTCATCTCATTATTTAAAAAGAGGCGAGTGAAAGTTGTGTTCCTTCTTCTGTATATATATATATGCATATGTTGTACAAAGGTTCCTTGGTGTTGGAACTGGCTTTATGGCTGCCTTGCCGGCATGTTGTGGCAATAACTAAGACCACCGATAATGCGCAAGAAAATCTCGTGTCTGAAGTCCCTGGTCAGTAGCTGTCGGCACAGACGCACACATGTATACATATATATACACATAAATACACATATATATACACATACATATATATATATATATATGTATACATATGCATATGTTTAGTTTGCAGATACTGTAAGTTTTATTTAGTGGAATGAATACTTGAAAACAACATTCTTCCTGTAAAGACCACTGAACATGCTGTTTTGGTAGGTTCTTTGGGGGGGTGAGCTATATATATAGTATTATTCTGTTTATTCTTATCCTTCTTCTTCTTCTTTTTCTTATTTATTCTTATTCTTATTCTTATTATTTTTCTTATTCTTATTCTTATTCTTGTTCTTATTCTTGTTCTTCTTCTTCTTCTTATTCTTATTCTTACTCTTATTCTTATTCTCATTCTTATGCTTATTGTTCTTATTGTTCCTATTATTCTTCTTATTCGTCTTGTTATCCTTCGTCCTTTTATTGTTATTATTATCCTTATTATTCTTATTCTTCGTACTATTCTCATTCTTATTCTTGTTCTTATTCTTCTTATTCTTCTTCCTTTTCTTCTTCTTCTTGTTATTATTATTGTTTTTTATTATATATATAATTATATATATTTATATTATAAACATGTATTCAGGTGGGTATCTCCAAACTTGGCGGATTTTCCTAAAATTATCCCGCTCCAGAGACCCTATCTCTATGTGCCTTAGGCGAAGCTGGCCAGTACGGCCAGTGTGCCCCGCCCATCGACACCAAATTTGAAGCCACCTTCGGAACGCGAGGTGATCGGCTCCGAGATCTTGCTTGACAGCTTGAAATCCACTAGGATTTTCCCATTACCCTCTGGTAAATTAACATAGCTATTGAAAATCACCTTTTTTAATGGGAAAAACCACTATAAATGGCAATTTTCAATAGCTATGTTAAATTACCAGAGGGTAACACCTCCATTTGGGATGTTTCGTTGCTATGTTTGATTGCCGCGCACGTTGATGTTGATGGGCTGATTTTTTGTCAGGTCAGCCCTGCAGTGGCGTTTCCTCCAAGGATTGCGATTTTATTGATGTCAGCCTCGTCCCTTGGCTTCACCATAATGAGATGGGCTGGGATGCGACACTTTGCCTTGTTTTGGAGCCAGGTGGATGGTTGGACCTTACCATTTCGCCTGTCCATCTCGGGCGAATGCAGTGGACCCAACAACATGCATCCGTCGGAGATCGACTGTTCAGGCTGGATAGAGCATCCAAGAGAGTTCTTGACGTGAAAAACACAAAAATTTATTGGATTAAATCAAGAAAAACCTGATTTTACTCCACAAACTGTGGGATTTTGTTTTTTACCCTCATATTTTTGGGGTATAACACTAGTGTGTGTGTGATGCTGCTATACTGCCATACAACTGTCGAAATTCCAATACCTTTGGGTAGTGGGTCCTGATGAGTCCAGAAATCTATTTCCGATGAGATCATGAGATCTGACCCTTTCAGGACGGTTTTCCATGGAAGGGGATGAGTCGGATGAGTGAAGCTTCTTATCATAAGTGTGGGCTTTGGGTGCCAAACTTTTCAGTAAAACTCTCCAGGAACCCCTGGTTTAGCATTCGATCTAATGTTGAGAGTTCCAGTGATATCGGATTTGAAGATTTGACTTTGAGATTTGTCAATTTCTGGCCGGAAATCCCCGAGCCTTCCTTCGGAGGACTCACCTTCGAGCAATGCCCCACAGATGAAGTCCTGGGTCAGCACAAGTATGAGCCTCGTTTCTGAGTTTCGTACTGTAAAATGGAGGAAATGGGGAGAGAAGACCAACGCGAGATCGTGATTTAAACAACAACATTAGGATTGGTCAGTATCGGTTAGTTGCGAAACATTTAGACAACCAAAGAACATCAAAAAGTCAGGATTTCGCCAACAAGCATGGAGAGATAACCCGCCAAAATGGATACCCAACAGCCAGCAAAACTGCGGAGCTGTCAACCTTGCCATCGGGGGAGTCAGCGGCCCGCCTGAGAACATGCAAGCTCATTACCGTGGCTATGGTAGCGTAGCGGGCTGCTACAGTCCCTGTCTCAAGCTCACGGACCCCAAGTGGAACAACACCGCGTCAGGTGCCGAGCTGCATGGTCAGGGTGGTGTCAACAAATGGGTATGGGTGAAAGTTGGAGTGATGGCCCTGCAAATTTGATCAATTTTGTATTCATTCAACATCATTCAACCGTTTTTGTTTCGCATTGATTTCTTATGAAGCAGAAAGAGCAAACAGAAAGAGCTGCTAAAGATATTGGAGCTTGCCATGGCTTCCTTTGAACGGCCCCATGTTGGTATGAGGTAGAACTGAGGACTGCGACAGGCATTTTGAGATGGGTCGGAATTAAACAGTGTTTTTTGCTGGATTTTTGTGCAACCACTGCTGAACCCTTAAGTCCCTAAAGTGCGCACCCTGAACTGCAAAGGTGGTCATGGCCAAAAAACGTCCCAAAGCGAGCCCAATTGCAATTGTTCTACTCCGGCCCACCAAGAATCCCACAGGTTTGTGGGGTCCACTCCCATCATCCAGATTGGAGCTGGCAGTATGGAGTCCCATGGAACCATGCTAGGTGAAATCCAGATGTTTGAGGGAGTCGTTTTCTGTTTAAGCTTTTCGCTATTTCGTCATGCAAGGGACCAATTTTGACCTCTTGCATGCAGATGGATGCACGATATTCATGATGATGAGGATGAAGATGAGGAAGATGAAGATGGTAAAGAAGATGAAGAAGACACATACGATAGATTATAATGATTATGCTGCTGCTGATGATGACGACGACAATGACGATGATGATGATGATGATGATGATGAAGATGAAGATGAAGGAGAAGAAGAAGACAACGACGAGGACGAGGACGAAGACGAAGACGAAGACGAAGGAGAAGCAGAAGAAGAAGAAGAAGCAGAAGAAGAAGAAGAAGAAGACGAAGACGAAGACGAAGACGAAGACGAAGACGAAGAAGAAGAAGAAGAAGACGAAGACGAAGACGAAGAAGAAGAAGAAGAAGACGAAGAAAAAGAAGAATATGATGATGATTATGATGATGAAAGTACTAGAAGCAATATGTAGCAACAATATGTAGCAATAGTAAATAGCAATAGTAGCAACGTCAGTAGTAAGAATCAAGACAACGATCGTATAATTATGGCCGGCGCGATGCGAGTTCCAAAACATGATTTGATACAACATCATGCAGATGGCAACAATAACACATAAACAACTGTGAAAACACTTGCCCGCATGATGGATCAATAGACAAATGCATGAATATGTCGGCACACATAAATGATTACTTTACTTCAAGCAACCCCCACCAACTGACATTCTATTTGACATACTGTATATTCTGCCATTCTATTTGTCATCTTATCTGGCGTTCGCTTTCAGTTTGACATATAGTGAACTCTGGCATTTACAGTAATGTGACATTCCATCTGACCAATTCTCACATTTAATGTGACATTCTATCTGACATGTATTCATCTTTTGTGTGACATGTTCTGATAATTTACATGCTATTTTAGTATTGCACCACATTTTACCTAACATTTTATCTGGTATCTGGTGTACATATATATATAATTATATATATATATACACTGTACATATATGAATATATAATAGATAGATTGTTTGTGAGCCGCAGAGAACCTTTGAGATTGCCATAGGCTGGCCCTTTGGGAGCCCCAGAAAGCTCAAGTTGACATGGCAAATCGACCTGCAGCAGGTGAATGAAACCACGAAGAGATGCTGCAGATGAAAGAAAGTTAATTCGTGAATGAACGGAAAACTGTATGTCTGGATTTTCAATGAATGAATCAATGAATGAATCAATGAATGAATCAATGAATGAATCAATGAATGAATCAATGATTCAACATCATACACACATATGTATATGTATATATATATATTTATATATATGTAAATGAACTTACATAGATACAGTCATAAATACATGTGTTGTAAAGTCGGCCTCATCCGCCCCAGAAATGCGTCACGTCCTGTCGCAGGTCATTCCCGCAGCGACGACGTGGCGGCGCCCTACTGCTGCCCCACGCCTCCGGTGTCGCCCAAGGGCTGTCGCAGCGGGCCGGTGGCGCAGCGGCTCGGAGGAAACCACGGGGAGACCATCACAACCTGTGGTACAAACATTGGGATTCAACCATAAGGCACAAAAGCAACTAGAAAATCATGGGTTAAACTATGTTAAACTGGGATTTGTACAAACATTTAATGATGATTGATCCTTAAAAACCTGGGGGTCAAAAAGTATGAAAAGGACGGGGACTCCCAGACTAAATCGGTGGCCGACTCAGGATCTTCCATTTTGGGAACATGCTGTTGTGCAAAAAATGGGCTACGAGGCAAAATGGGGGTTCTTTTTCTGCTTCCATTTTAGTGGTTTGGTCAGTTTGGTCCCTGCACGGTCGTGAAATGGCCGGTTGGCTCAGCGATCCCAAGACTCACCAGCCAGCAGCCTGTTTGTTATATTCCATTGTCGGAGCTTCGCCATGGCTCCAATGTGGCTCCACTTTGTCTTGAAGATGCCCCTTGGTATTGCGATCCTGTTTGGTATTGGTGGAAGAACCATGTTTGGGAGTTTCGGTTTTCGGAAAGACCGTTTGCCCAAGATATCATCCTGGTTGTGCTGGGAACGTTCGGGGATGTTGCAACATGATTTGGCCAAATGCATACTTGCACACAACAGGCTTGCGGAATTACAACACCACGACACAGACATTTGTCAATCGACTATTGGCTTTTTCAATCCGTATCTATTTTTAACAATCCATCATAATCCATCATATAAAATGGTGTGGCACATCGAATCCACAATGTTGTCCAGGGGGCAAACCGCCCGTGGCTGAAAAAGACCAACAAAGACCAACCAAGACCATTGCCGAGTCACCGGTGTCCCTCTAGGGATCCAATCTGGCGTGAAATGCCTGTGTTCAATAGATACAGTTTTAACCATCTAAAAATGGAACATGTTCCAGCAAACTGATTATTAGAGACTGGATGTCTTACATTTCCATCTTTTGGCTGAGACTGGAAGGGGCCAACCAGAACACGATCTCCGAGGCATTTCCTTCAGTTGAGTACCGCCCTCCGGAGTGATGTGTCGCAGTCGGGAGGACAGCCCGTGGGTGGCCGATCGTACTCCCGAGCTGGTGAAAACTGAGTAGAAGGACTGATGAAGGTAGGTTAATGACTCAGGGGAGGTCCCCACGGTTCAAATTGAAAACTGATCATATTGGCTTCCTGGAAACTATAGCAGGCATTGTATGGCATTGTGCTAGGCTTTGAAGGAGAAAAGGCCTCATGTTGCTCCGGGAAATGGTGAAGACTTCAGAAGCATCCACTCCAAGTGGCCAGCTCCTTCAATCTGAATTAAGGTTAAGCCAGGATGAATCGAATTGTTAATAGGGCTGGGGACCAATTTTCATGGTAATTTGTCAATATTTTCAGGGTAATCCTTGAATTAATAGTCAGTTCATCGGGATTGAGTTGACATTATGTGGGGGTTGCATCAATTATTCTTTTTGACACATGAAGTGAGTCATGGGTTCAGAGTTAAGACCATACTGTTGACAAGAATATCTTCCATTTTCTGAGTACACAAAACTTGACACTTAGCTACATCAGTAGTGCCCGTAGATTGGATGACCACACAAACTACCACCAGAGGGGAGTGAGTTTCATGGTCCTTCACGCCAAGAAAATGTTTTGGATTTACTATAGATGAATCTTGCTCATGACTATACACAATATATTGGACTTTAACACATAGTAGCACATACCTTTTAAGATCTACTGTCATGTATTGTATAATACATATCACACGATGTATGACATACAATTTGCAATCCATTATGTATAATACATAACACACACATCTTTTCGGGACCACATCGCAGTTCTAAAACCTCTGGGACCCCCGATTGGCACATCAAGGCCCCCCAATTCCTACCATGTTCTGCTGGCTTCCTGCCTCCCGGGCCACGGATAACTGTACCAAAAAATGGCAACTGTCAGCATCCCTAGGATATACATGACTTAACAGTTCTCATTCAAAAAAACACATACCCTCTTTGATCATGAAAATCACTTCGCTATGGAACATGACCATTGAAATCATCGTCAAATCATCAAACTGGGCCCATGTGCGGCCCATGACTTCCATCGCTACGTTGCAGGCACCCAGAGAGCCCTGTCAAAGCCACGGGACTGTTCGAACCGCACGGTGTTGGTGGACTCCAGCGAGGACCGCCTCGAGGCGAAACCGAATCCGAATCCAAAACTGGATCGTTGCTATTTGGTGGGTCAAAACCTTCAAAACTCTATATCTATATCTATGTATATATATATACACAATAACTCAGTATATATATAATATATATATAGTATATGTATATATGTATAGTGAATGTATATATATAGTATATATACAGTATATATATACATATAGTATATTTCTATATAGTGTATATATATATATACAGTATATACATATATACTTAGTATATATATAGTATATATCTAGTAAATATATATATATATATATATGGTATATATATAGAGTATATATATATACAGTATAGAATGTA
>Ga0126342_10010153_pt1 | contig 16836 bp, 16 predicted proteins | sample Cyp1metagenome_FD_92528 | JGI IMG/M metagenome (GOLD analysis project Ga0126342, IMG submission 92528) | Coral microbial communities from Lord Howe Island, Old Settlement Bay, Australia - Cyphastrea 1 metagenome | ecosystem: Host-associated > Invertebrates > Cnidaria > Coral ... | reverse complement strand
TCAATATCACCAACTTACATTTTCCAAGACCAAAATGCCCAAAGGCATTGATAGAAAGAATGCACAAAAGAATGTACAACCTGCAAAAAAAGGCAATCAAAACCCATATAACACCAGAAATCCCAGGGGATCCTAGGTGGCCAAAAATGTAAGATCCCTTTTTGGTAAGGTCTCCAAAACCGTCATGATTTTCGGGATCTTGTGGGATCTGAAACTCAGAATGGTGAACCAACATATGATCGGTTTACAACGTATTTTTTCTTTGGTTTGTCAAAGATCTTCTTGGTATTTCTTGATGTTTTTAATATGTGTTTCTGTTTTTTGGTGTAATCCTGGCACCAACCTTGTTATAACTGTTACTTTTGCTTCTGTCTTTTATCCCATGAGGGCCCAATGTTTTGTGACGTCCCAAGAAGTAGCTTACATTTTTTGAGGAATAGAGGCTTCCACAGAAATGGCACCTTCAAAAATGTAAGTTACATTTAGGAAGGTTTTACCTCAAAAATGTAATATTACATGTTTCCGGTCCCTCCAAATTTCAGAGGCGCCTACCCTAAATGTAACTTACATTTTTGAAGGTGCTGGTTGTATGGGTTTTTTCACAAAATGTAAGTTACATTTTGGGGAGGTCCCCCCTGCCAAAACGGTAGGGATTGCAAAACTAGTTTGATCTAGTTTGCAATATTTTTGGAATAGCTTGGGGCGTTCAATCTGTTCTCCCAAAAATCAAGACACATCATACTGCTTCCGATCGAGGTTTGAAAAAGTGTGCCTGCAAAACATCGGTTCTGTGATTAATCTCTCTTGGTACAATGTGCATTCAACGACCACGACTGCTGAGATGGGGTCGAATGCGTACCAGCGCCTCCAAGAGCTTTCAGGCTCCCTCATTAACCCTCTTGCCCAAGACGGCCACGGCCAGAGCGGCGTTCTGACGACCCCGCCGTGCAACCGCTGCCGGAAGTACCTGGAGGGGTACCTTGAGTCAGAGCCTCAATACCTGCACCATCCACTGATGCAAAATTTTAGTCGTTGATCAGAAGTCGTTGATCGAAAAAAATGCCGTTGAGAACTGGGATCCTGACGTAAGCTTGCAGCTGAAGGATGCCCATCAAAGCAAACACATGCATGTACAGTTGCATAATCATATATGTCAGCTGGAAGATGTATTTGAACATATAGGTACATGGTATGACAACATGTCGTTATATATGTATATATATTGTTTTATCATGTTTTATCATCAATATCACGGAAGTTCAGGAGGCGCCAAGCAGGTTGCGCTCCAAACACGTGGTGGTCTGCGGCAAGCTGGTTCGTTGCCATTTTCATGCTATTACTGGACACTGATTCTGGTGGCTGCAGCTTCAGCCGAGCATGGCAGCAAGTGGAGTCATTTTTTTGCCGATTCAAACGGTTCGCAGTATCTTGTCACTTCCTTCGCACAGCATCCTTTCCATTGCTTTCTGGGGCTGGTCGCTTCCGTTCTTTCCCGCCTCCCGGGAGGATGTCTAAGTTGACAATATCTCGGTTTGTGAGGAACCAAATGCTAGTTGCCGTAAATGGGGATATATCTATATACACACTTTATATAACTTTAGGATATATTAAAGAACTCATCCAAGGTAGTCTCTCATTGATATATGTTTGGACGGGTAGTTTAGTACAGACTTAGTTCTTTCGCTGTAAATGATATAGGCAAAACGAAGAAACACACGATATATCAACGTATCTATGATTGACCAAGTCCATTTTCCCCAACATTTTCCCCAATACAATGCTTACATGATTTTCTTAACCACCGTGTGGCAAATTAGATGCACATGTGCCATGTATACTACAGCTATGCTAAATCGCCAGACTGTAATTATGCTTTAACCGAGCTTGTGCATGATCCCGTTACTAACTATATTCACTATCTCTATGCTATATAACTATCCATGTACCAACTATACAATATAACCCATATGGTATATATGGAGCTTTCCTAAACTAGGGCTACCCCCAGTCATCCATTTTAATAGGAATTTCCATTATAAACTACCCTCTGGTAAACTAACATAACTATGGAAAATCACAATTTTTAATTGGAAAATCCACTATAAATGGCAATTTTCAATAGCTATGTTAGTTTACCAGAGGGTATCCATTTTGGGGACCCCCAATTATGGAAACCCCCAGGATGGCAGATCCGGTGGCCGCTCGGGGGGCAGGCGCCGCGAGTTAACCGAGCCGTGAAAAGTGAAAAGTGGTGGATTTTTCCAGCGGGATTTGAACATCAAACAGATGGGGATGGGTCAAAACACCTGTGTTGCTTAATGGGATTTATAGGGATTTATAGGGGATATATAGGGATACGATGAGGATTTCTAGGGATTTATAATGGTTTATTGGGATATAATGGGGATTTACCCTCTGGTAAACATACAAAAAACTATGGAAAGATCCACCATTTCTAGCTGGGTAAATCAACTATTTCAATGGCCATTTTCAATAGCTATGTTAGTTTACTGGAGGGTATTTGGGGGAATTACTCTCCATTCCCCCGCTATTTTGGGGTACTAGGGTGCCAGCTGCCAGGGGTTTGACTCATCTGGATTTAGCCCATTTACAAACGTGTTATATCTATTTTTCAATGCCATTATTCCAGCTATAGGGGTGGATTGGTGACTAAGCAATCACACATCTAGGGGGTTTAAATCAACTGTGTTCAAAAATCCTGTTGGTTGATGATTATAGCTGCTGTTGAATTATCTATTGATAATGTAATGTATTGGGTTTATCACAATGTATCACATTTTTTCACAATCATTACATTACCAATACATTATTCAATTTATTCAATAGCTACATTATAGTTGTGATATACCCAATGGAATGAAATCAGAATTATTATCACAATTATCACAATGATACTAGCTAATATGTGGTTTATTAATGTTTATTATCCAATGATAAATAGCTACACAATCGTATGGGTTTATCATTGGAACAAATTTATCACGGAGCGAAAAAGGGTTTATCATGGCTCCCCAGATCTCCCCAGCTCTGGATCACTAGCAGAGTGGCTCCCCAGCCCTTCCAACTGGCTTCAACTGTTTGGGGCACACACACTAACCACTAACTTTATATATATATATATACATACAATATGAGGCCCCCGTTCGATAGCTAAGTTGGTTTATAAGTCCAATAACTATCACTATCATTGTTGGTTTATGTCTTTTATCTGGGTAAATTATAACGACCTCACTGTTCTCCCGAACCCTGGAAGCATAGTTAATACGGGAAATCATCCCCAAATGGCCATAATTCAGGTTAGTGAAATGTTCTAATTTACCCATATATATATATACACATAGGATATCTGTATATGTAACAATGTGTATACATACGTGTTGTCATTGATATTCATTGATGCATATCTTCAGCATGTACATATACTCTGATGATTGTCGCGAAGGGCAAAAAGGTGAAGCGCCCGTGGCCAGTGATTTTTTTCTGGATACATGATTTTACGGGATGAATCACATGGTATAAAGTGTCACTAAGATAGTGATTCTATGGACGTTTATGGATGTTTGTGGGTTTTACCCCATATATATAGAGTATTTACCATATGTGGTTGGTTCTGTTGATTCTATCCCCGCAGTCGAGCAGCCAGCTTACAACTTTCATTTAGAGGGCCCGCAAAGGATTTTCTTTTAACATCACCTAAAAAGGTGGTTACGTAGACCTATACCCTCCGGTAAATTAACATAGCTACGGAAAATCACCATTATTAATGGGTAAATCAAGTATAAATGGCCATTTTCAATAGCTATGTTAGTTTACTGGAGGGTAGATTGATTAAGGGTCCAGAAACGCCACATTCTATATGTAGGTTTTTTCGGCAAACATGAGGAGCCCAGCTACTTGTAGCTGGTCGATGGTCTCAATATGTCTCAACATGTTTTACCCTCCAGTAAACTAACAGTTTGCGAACTTGAAAATGGCCATTGAAATAGTTGATTTACCCAGCTAGAAAATGGTGATTTTCCATTTCGCAAACTGTTAGTTTACCAGGCCGGGTTAGTCACATGTTGTGACTACCCTCTGGTAATTTAACATCGCCACGTTTAAAATGGATGTTGTTCTGGTCCATTTAGTTCGATACCGAAAAAAATGCCGGCGATGTTTTCCTTTTTGTTCAGTTCGCGCGTCGCGAGAAATTACCCTCTCGGAATTTAACTTGTTGACCCTGAAAATAGCCTAGTTTTAATGGAAACGAATCTTCCAACCCCAATGACTGCCAGGGTCGTCATGTTACTTTACCAGAGGGTACCAGGGGGTAAAATCCCCAGTGGTTAAATCCAAGAAACATTTTATGAACAAATTAAATCACGTGCCATGAAAAAATCATAAAAAAACAATTCCCTTGGGATGATTCATAGCACCCGCCTATCATAAGCCCTTATGTATTGCAACGTGGGGTTTGCAACCCTTACGACCCAGACTTAACGTGTTATTTGAAAGCATTTGAACACAAGAAATACCCTATGGTAAACTAACATAGCCATGGAACATTGCCATTTTCTAGCTGGGTAAATCAACTATTTCAATGGCCATTTTCACTAGCTAACTGTTAGTTTACTGGAGGGTATTTCCTGGATTTATCTCCCCTGCATTCCTAGATGTGTTGCAACATCAACATGTCGTATGAAATTCTCATACCGTGGATGGGCCAGCGAAATCCTGCACCAGTTGGTGGATGGTTTATCCCATTATAATGCAATCATTTACAATGTATGGTTACCAATATTGACCAACTGGTGCAGGATGATATCATATCTGATGATTTACCAACTGGTGCAGGATGATTTACCATTTACCAACTGTATCATGGTGCATCATGGTTATCAATATCACAATGTATCATAGTTATCATTTTACTCTGCAGGACTAATTGGTTGGAAAACTGAAACCGGAAAGCCTCATGACTCATGTTTTTTTTTTTTAAGGGTGATGTAAGAAGCCCCTGGTTTTCCGGTGAAGATTTTCCCAACAACACCAAACGAAGGACTACCATAGTGACAACCATTAAATCATTTACATCATACCTAGTTACATAGTGTATACATGTGTATACACTGTATCTTCCATGGTAACCAATGTCAATGGTCATTTCAGGAACCTAAATTGGAGGTACCTACCATATATAAGGCCAAACATTCAGGCACAACATATTGCTTTATATGGTACTAACGTACCTCCATTTAGGATCCTGAAATTCCCATTGTCACCGTGATTCATAGTGGTTAATAGTGACTAATGTTGGTGAATATCGCTGATATAAATAAAACATACCCTCTGATCATCCCATATATCCCTCCATTCTACCACCATTGTTGTTCCCTATTTCTGGAAGTCATGCCCTACAATGTGGTGCCCTGGCTAGATAGCGTTCAGTTGAGATATAAGTGGCTTAACTTTTGGTACAGTATTTCCATTTTAGGATCCTGAAATTCCCATTGACAAAAACGAATATAACTATTAAAAATCACCATTTGGAATAGGTAAATCGGTAAATCTATTTCAATGGCCATTTTCAATAGCTATGTTAGTCATTACCAGAGGGTAACCAATATCACATAAACTAACAGTAAACTAACATAGCTATTGAACATGGCCATTGAAATAGTTGATTTACCAAGCCAGAAAATGGTGGATCTTTCCATAGTTTTTTGTATGTTTACCAGGCCGGGTAATCCCCATGAAATATCCCAATAAAGCCATATAAATCCCTAGAAATTCTCATGGTATCCCTAGAAATCCCCTATAAATCCCATTAAATCCCATTAAATCACACAGTTTTCTCCTGGCAAAATCACCATTAAATCACAATGTATCATACTTATCACTGCTGCAGGACTTGTCCATCGTACGCAGGTCACGGGATCGCGGTCGAAGACGCGAGGATCGCCGCGAGTTGTCCAAAGCTTGGGCCACCCAGTTTGGGATTCGGAGAGAAGTAGGACACGAAGTGGTAAAATGGACAATTACCAGCAGATATGGGATTAATGATTATAATATATATATATATATATATATATATGTATATGATTATGTATATATATATATGTATATACATGATTATATATGTATATATATATACATGATTATATGTATATATATATATATGTATCACTAGTTTCAGGTTGGTGAACTATTGTCATTCAGCTAGATATGAAGTATCGAAGATTTATGTAGCAGCTTTACTATCAATGAGAAAGAAACGCTGACTATACTTACGGTAGCTGGACTATCAATGGTACATATATGGTATTGTGACAGACGATGATGAATTAAACAGCCAACAGAAAAAAGGAAATTTAATCAACAAACATTAACATGCAGATTTCACCAAGAACACGCAGCTAACCACTCAGAATCTGTTTACCCTCTGGTAAACATTAACATAGCTATGGGTAAATCAGCTATAAATGGCCATTTTCAATAGCTATGTTAAATTACCAGAGGGTAAGTTTTGTTTTTAGAGAAAACCGCCTTTATGTATGGCAAGACTATGGGATTGGTTTACGCTCGCAGAGATGTCGACCAAAACCAGCTGATAGAATCGAGTGAGACACATGTTCAAAACCCTGGTTGGTTGATGATTACCCATATGCTCCATGTATGGAATATTTGCCAACATTTACCCGAACAAAATCACCCAAATGTAGGTAAATATACCATACATGGAGCATATGGGTTATGATTAGTTCAGGGGTTATACTGACCAAGCTATTGGGTAATATCAGAATCTATTCTGGAAATCCTTATCAACGAAGCAGTATACAGGGCTGGAATCATTTCATCATTACTCCTCACATCTCCTGGTTATGTTTTTCATTTTTATTCTATCGATATATATATATATAAAATATAAATTTGAGGTTGTTTGTGGAAGTCAGATATTCATTGCTGAAAGCAGCCCCTTTTCAGGGCCTTTGAAAAGAGGTAGACTCCATGAGTTGCAAAAGCGCTATGAAGAACCACCACCTCTTTTAAATGATAAATCCTCAATATACCGAAGGTTCCATAGCTATAGTAAGTGTGTGTGTGTATGTATTTCAGGTTATGAACCCATATGAAGCAAAGCATGTTGTTACAAGCTTGGCCGACCGGTTTTAAGTTGATTGATAAACCTCATTACATACCTCCAGTGATATCCCGCATAAACCCTACCTAAGCCAAATTATAAACCAACTTAACTTACAAACCCCAAAAAGGTAGAAGACCAGGATCTTCGTAAAATATGTGTTTGGTTTGCTGTAAGTTACAATACGGTATTACCCTCTGGTAAATTAACATAGACCCTGAAAATAGCCTAGTTTTAATGGAAACTAATCTTCCAACCCCGATGACTGCCAGGGTCGTCATGTTAATTTACCAGAGGGTACTATACAAAGACGTCCCTGAACTTCCAGCCCAGGACCGTCCGGCAGAACGGCCGGCACAGCCGGCACGGCCCGAGCCAGGCCGCCGCATGTGTTGGGCGTGTTTTTGTTAATGGGTGAGACCCCAGGTTTTTTTTTCCATGTCAATATCCCATAGTTGATTTACCCATGGTGGTGATAGAACATTGCCATAGAAATAGTGGATTTCGCCATTAAAAATAGTGTTTTACCATATCCCATGACGGATCCATGTATGTATGGTATATTAATGCTAACATGACTGGAGTATATGGACGGGATCCATGGCACAGCATATATAGCAGCACCGAAAAAGGATCCGTCATGGGATATTGAACATGATGATACAACGTTTGAAAAGAAATGGGGGCTATTTAATCGGAGAAATCATGAGAAATATGATGGAATCATATGGAAGAAAGACAAAAACCAGGGATTGTGGAAGAAACATCACCATAAATCACATCGTTTTCGGTGGAAATTTGTGACATCACGGGGTCACGCACCATCCCGAAATGGCTGGTTTAGTGTTGATTCCTTGGATCATGTCAGACTCAATTCTTTGCGGCTAGCCAGGCTTGTACGATAGACAGTGATTGACATGTTTTTGTAAGGAATCCCGTATTTCTAGACAATCGTTTGGTTCATTTCAATCACTTATGTTTTGTTCATACACGTATTTATAGACATTGGTTCCTGTTCAAGTACAGACAGGTGGTGCCCATAGTGAGCTAAGTTGGTCCAGAAGTAGGATTACTAGGAGTGTATCTCCTCGTCCTGGGGTTTAGAAGCCAACTTATATAACTGAGGGTTGTGGTATGGTTCTCCATCCAATAAAGTGACTCCTTAATACTCCTTATAGATCACATTAAAAGCATGAAATCACCATAAAATATGGGTATAGAAATCCCGTTGGCTATTTTTGGAGTTGTTGATTATAATCAAAATAGTACATCTGGTTAATCCCTTTGGCCAAAATCATTATATATATATATCACCCCTATGACTATTTTTGGGGTGAATTTGAATTCTTGGAAAGGTAAAGTCAACTGCAGTTGATGAGGACGCCAGAAAGCTTTGGGATATCACCTGCGAGGAGGCTACCAATTTAAATTGGATGAGAGGGCCTTTGTCAGAAGAGGCAGTTTTCCGTGAGGTCGGCAAATACTGGCTTCCAGTGCGGAGCTTTGGGCTTTGGCAAAACTCTGGAGACAAGGTCAAATTGAGACCCAGTTCGATGACTATGCCGAGAACAATTTGTCAACGGCGCGTTTGGGTATGCTGACATACTCGACCTCAGAACCCTGGATCAAATTATATGGGTTGGTGCCGCAATTGCCAGAGCCTTGATGCAGGAGAGCAAGGGGTGCTCTACAAGGTGAACCGAGATAGCTGAGTTGCCTTACAATTGGTGCTTTTGGAGGATAGATAAGAATAAATGGTGAGTTAATGGACTTTAATGGGATTTAATGGGGATTTAATGAGTTGCTGGGATTGAAGAATATGGAAAAATGATGAAAAACAGTAATTTCATGGGATTTACTGGGATTTTGATGGCTAAGTTGGTGAACAGAACTAGGTGAATTCTACCGTTTACGGTAGATGAAACCAGCACCTTGTATCATGGGTTATAAACACATTTAAGTATCAATTCGCCAGTGCAACCCTCTATATTGACCATCAACAGGGGTCTGGGGGACCAGGGGTTCTATCCCAACTTATAGGGGTTAATTACTGTAGTTATGTATCCGTCAATAACCCACTTAATAAGTGGTTAATAAGTATAGTTAGTTTAGCCATTTACAGATGGGATAAGCCACAAATCAAGGACTTAATAACCAGAGTTACCCTCTGGTAAACTAACATAACTATTGAACATCACCATTTTTAATGGGTAAATCCACTATAAATGACCATTTTCAATAGCTATGTTAGTTTACCAGAGGGTACGATTCGTGGGATGATCCTTCAGTTATGGCCCAATGAGGTCACCCCAGTTAGTTCTTGGAGTTATAGCACCATCCCCAATGGGAGCACTATAGAAATCGTTCATCATTAATCACCATTATTAACCACTATTAACCATTAATTTAATGTATTATATAATCACTATTTATCACCATCTTAATCACTATGAATCACTATTATATAATCACCATCTTAATCACTATGAATCACTATTATATAATCACCATCTTAATCACCATTAATCACTATTAACCATTAATCACTATTATATAATCACTATTTATCACTATTAACCATTAATCACTATTATATAATCACTATTTATCACTATTACTCATTAATCACTATTATATAATCACTATTTATCACTATTAATCATTATTAATCACCATCTTAATCACTATTAATTATTAAAAAAAACCATCTCAACATGGATCATTTCCTCAGCCCAGGTCCGCCTCCATCGACCCCGCCACCACCGCCCGCGCCGCCCGCGCCGCCGGCCACCAAGCCCTCGCCGCCAGCGCCACTGCCGCCCATTGAGCTGCAGGTAGCCCACTGGAAACCCGGGGAACCGTTGTTTTTTGATGGTTGGATGTTTATATGGGATTTATTATGGTTTTAGCATGGTTTTATATGGTTTATCAGGGATGATATTGGAACACGTAGGAGTTATAGTAGGTTGTATTGTGGCTTTGCATGGTTTCATATGGCATATGGTTTTATTATGTTTTTATATGGTTTTATATATGGTTTTGCCATGGTTTTATATGGTTTAGCAGGGATGATCATGGGAAAATCATGTTCAAAACCAGTGTTGGTTGATGATTAGTGCGTCATTTCATAGGGTTTTCACCATGAACATATGGGGCATTTAGTGGATATACATCAGTGATACATGATGGTTGGCGATTGTATGAGATCATAGTATCCAGATTTTATGGGACTCCCTCTTAACCAGTATAGTCTAGTGAAACGTCAGAGGGTGTTTTTTTTTTTGCAGCCCAAGTGGATGTGTCTGTGGGAGAAGAACCATCCAGCTTTAACCAGCCATGACTTAGTGTACCATCCAGGTTACCAGGGGCCCTTGGGGCCCTTGACATCCTGGAACCGCATAACCTTGGAATATTTTTGCTGCGGTAAAATGAGATCATGATAGGATCTGGTTGTTGGTTTGGAACATGAATGTTCTGTTACTTTCCCATCATATTGGAAATGTCAGACATCATCCCAACTGTCGATTCGTCCATCATTTTTCAGAGGGGTGGCGAAAAACCACCAGGGATTTTGCACCGGCACCGGGATGATGGGATGATGGGATGGATGGCCTAATCCGATCCCCCGAAAATGGTTCATACCAGGATGGGACCCCGAAAATGCAGAGATCCATGTTTTTGTTTACACCAAGAAGTGCAGGACGGATGGAAAATCCATGTTATGGGGATGGAATTCGCCACTTGAATCCTAGATTGTTGGGATAGAATGAGGATATTTCATGGGCAAACATTGGATTAGTTGAAAACACATAGGATTAAGGCAAAGTTGGACATGACTATTATTTTGGATGAGTCGAAAAATTGGGAATTACCAGAATTACCACAAAATGATATATAACATGACAATATGTTAGGAGAAGAAACACTGATAACAGATTGGCTTTGGGGTACCTTATTGTCCGCCAGTTGGGAAGTGGATAATAACCTTTGCAATATCCTCAAAATACACATATATTTGTTTATGATTATTTTCATATGTATTTGTTCTTGTGCCTACCTGAGGATATGCGTGTTGCTATCCCCTGTGCAGCTGGGGAGATATAATTAATCATGTTGGTAAAATATCCAATGACCTATGGTAAACTATCATGGCACTTGAAAACCATCAATTTCTCAGCATTTATACCATATCAATTTCCACAATATATATATATGCCATCAAATTCCACAAAACCAGGAATACCCTCTGGTAAATTAACATAGACCCTGGCAGTTGTCGGGGTTGGAAGACTAGTTTCCTCTAAAAATTGGTGATTTTCAGGGTCTATGTTTATTTACCAGAGGGTATCTCACCATAAAACATCCCATGGTACCTGGTGGATATATATCCTCCACCCTTTGGTACTCCATGGCACTGGAATATCCACCAGCTACAAGTTGCTCCATCGAGTTCGGGAGAGTTCCGATCGCCATGTTCGATTGGAGGGTAACTCATACCTTGACAAAACGGATAGTTTGTAGGTCTTGTTAGTGTTCAGATAGGATTTCTCCAGTTTTTTTTGGATATATCAACCTCCCTACACTCAAGATATTTTTGGACTTTCCATTGTTAGGAAAGATAGGATTACTCCAGTATTTTTAAGGATATATCAACCTCCCTAATTACACTAAATTCCGGAGAGTATAGTGGGTTACTCGCATAAGTATTAGTAACCCAATCATCCCCGTCGGAGGAGAGTTTTTTTTATCTTCGGAGAGCCACCGGGAAAGTCCGGGAGATTTTGCCATCGGTTGATTGATCCATTGATCCTCCATTTCTGGAGCCACCCTCGAGAGGGCCATCAGATAATTGGTGTCAAGAGTATAGAATCAGTACCCTCTGGATATGACTAACATAGCCACGGTATAGATGGCCCTAATCGAAATAGATGGTTTACCGAACTTAAAAATGGTGGATCTTTCCATGGCTATGTTAGTCATAACCAGATGCTATATCATATCACTTTTGTATCGCCATGTTTGTTGGTGAAAATATCATTGTTCGTAGGTATAATTTTGATGAAACACTTAGCCATTTGATGTCATATTCCAATAAGAGTGGGCATCAACCTGAGCTTACTAGGACCATCAGACCATCCCACTTATATATATATACATAGGATATAGAAGGTGAATGTAACTATACTTATGGCACAAGTTTAATTCAACAATTTTCAATGGCCATTCCAGATCCTAAATTGAAGGTACTTACCAGGTACTTACCTACCATATATAAGGCCTATATAAGGCCTATGTAAGAGAATATCCCCAGAATATATGGCCTTATATGTATAATATGTGGGATAACCACAGCTACTAACTCTACTAACGTTGTCGTTCAACCTGACAGGATGGTACTGCGAAACGCTTCGAGGACGTCATGGTTTTTCCCCATGGTTTAGACCTCCTGCTGGGAATATGTGTCCCATTTTTCAAAAACCGCTGGGATCTATGGATGTTCATCCCCCAAATATACCCTCTGGTAAATGAACAGTGGAAATTTATGGTGATTGAATGGTGATTTAATGGGATTTAATGGGAATTAAATGGGATTGATGTGGATACCCTCTGGTCAATTAACAGTTGGACCCTGAAAATAAGCCATTTTTAGTGGTTTCACCAGTCTTCCAACCCCTATCTGCCAGGGTCGTCATGTTAATTTACAGGAGGGTAGTATTTCATCTGGTTGGTTTTTGTACAAACAACATATAACTGGTTGGTGGTTTCAATCATTTTTCCATTTCATATATGGGATGTCATCCTTCCCATTGACGAACTCATATTTTTCAAGATGGTGGCTCAACCACCAACCAGTCATGATTTTCATAGGGGATCCATATCCTCGTGTCTTGGGCGGTGCTGTTGTTTTTCATGACCCCTAAGGCCTAAGGGGGTCCCTGCGGATCCATAGTGATCCATTCGTTGCGGCAACGATGGTTGATGCTCTCTGTCGAACATTATGTTCCTGGGGAAGTTGCAATGTACAGAGCAGTTTAACTGATTGGTGCTTTGGAACCATGGAATTTTATGACTTTCCATTAATATTGGGAAGACTATTCCCAACTGACGAACTCATATTTTTCAGAGGGGTAGGTGTAGCACCAGCAGAAATGAACCAGGCAAACTCCAGGTGTCTGTGGGTCACCTGCTCAGCCATTTGGTGGTTTACCACGGTAGCCTCAAACGTGTCATCAAACGTGGCTGGTTGGGTACCACCCACGAACTAAGTGGAGGTTTCGCGGGGAAAGTCATAAAACGTTCGCTGGAGCGCTTTCCAGCAAGCCACGTTTGAAAGCTCTGGAGGGTAAAGCCAATCAATCATTTTTCCTATGAAAAAACACATATGAATTTTGAATTAAAAAAAGTATAGAGAATCATCTCTAAATCACTGGCAAAGTTGGGGTTGCTCATACCTTTACAGAATGGATAACATATTCATAATGATATATGATAATATCCATTGTTATGATAATATGAATATATGAAAAAATATGATAATATCCATTGTTAGGGTAGACATATTTACCTTGGGGTTTGGTTTACAACGGTAACACCAGTCGTGACTGGTCAATGACCGTTGCGGTCCAACGGTCCAGTGACCCTATAGGAGATGATGAAGCGGGTGAAGGCCTTCGCCCTCGAAAAGGAGAAAACCTACGAGGAGAGAATCGTTCGGACAAACCATATTTGAGTGTATTAATACCCATAGGATCCATGGTGCTGCTATATATGGTGTGCCATGGATCCCGTCAACATACCCTCTTTATGTTAGCATGTATACCAGCACCATGGATCCTATGGGATACACTTTTACACTTCAATATATGAACTGATAACTGCGTATATATAGTTCATGTGATATATTTTTTGTAGGTATAGTATATTGATATATATCATGTAATTATCCACATAATAATATATATATATATATATAATTATATACATTTCATATGTGTATGTAAAGACATACATGTACGGATGTATTTGGACAGGAGCGGGTGGCCGAGTGTCGAGCTCAAGAGGAGGTGTCCAGCCTTTGGGGCGAAGTGGGCGAACCAACCATGGATGCTATTACCCTTCCTGGTAAACATACAAAAAACTATGGAACATCACCATGCTATTCATGGGTAAATCTGGGTATATAAATCCACTATTTCAATCACCATTTTCAATAGCTTTTTGTATGTTTACCAGGCCGGGTAGATACGCCTTGATACGGATTTTTTCTATCTGTGTGATTCGACCGTTATAGACTTTTAGAGATAAGATATGGGAAAGCCTGGCTGCCATAAACAACTGCTATGACTGGGGATAGTTTATACAACCCAGAAACATGGTGATTTTTGGGGGATTGTTTTATTTTTGTTGACTACATGATAATGGGATTTACATGAATTCAATGGGAGCACAAGTGCATGCCACGTGCTGATCATGTGACCAAGAAGGATGTAGAAAAGACGCTTGAGTGGATGTTCAGCAAGATCAACAAGGAGGTTGAAACTCAACAGCTTGATGCGGAGGAGAAGAACCAGCACCTCCTTTCTGAGTTTCAGCAGGGAAAGATTTCAACACAGGAGCTTGCGAACTCTTTCCAGCAGGTGCCTGGGCGCTTGGCCAGCAAAGATTTTGAACACGTGGCAAGGAAATTTTGCAAGAACGCGCGCGTGACCAAACAAGCTACCAACACATCCGGCAATTACTTGACCTTCGACGATGAGAGGATGCAAGAGTGCCTGGCTGCATTGCTACTACAAAGTGTCTTTTTGTTTGCTAGGGCCAAGTCACGGGTGAAACTGTCTAAAAGATTCTAAAAGCACTGCGGGGATGGGCATCCCTGCTTGTGAACGTGAAGGGTCCATGCACTTATTGCAGCAGTGCCACGCTGCCTGTGTCATGCCTGTTGCTAGTCTTTCTTTACTGCAGATGCTTGAGGTCCAGACGGCGTTTTGCCAAGATAGTCTCCGAGCAGAACATCGCAGAACAATTGATCTTGAACTACGACCAAACATGGATCACGGCATACAGAACTCCGAAGACCACTTTGCGAAAGAAACGAGGGAAACATGCCAAGAACCTCAGCCGTGTGGTCAATGTGATTGGCAGTCGCCAAGGGATTTCGCTTTGTACTTCTTCTTGGATGAATGGGGACAGGGGGCCCCTATTTGTTTCGGTGGGGGCGAAGTCGCTCAGCAACGAGTTCATAGCACGGATGAATCAGATCCTCGACGCAAGTTCAACATTTTTCTTGAGCTGCGCCCACCGACACTCTATAGGTTCGGGCTTGCAATTGCGCCATCTACTACGTAGTACAGCGCGAGCGTTATATAAGAATGTTGGTTGCCGATGGCCAGGGTCCCTCAATTTCTTATAGGGAAGGCCCCATGTATGTCAGTATATATGCACAATTATTCGGTCGAGGGTCCCTAAATTTCTTGGCAATTTCTTAATGCAGTATTTCGCAAACAGTTAGATTTGAAGATGTAAGAGCGGGGAACAGATGAATTGCCTTATTTCGGTGAGTTTTTCCCGGTGAATCGTGTTATTTACAGCTCGCTGTGTGCATTTATGCCTCCCAAAGTGAATTGCACCATCTACAGTGCACAGTTAGTGTATGTGTGTTTGTGCGTGCATATGATCTAGGGTCAAGTGTCCAATTTCGGCAAGTTTTTCCCGGTGAATCCTGTTATTTACAGCTCGCTGTGTGCATTTTTGCCTCCCAAAGTGAATTGCGCCATCTACAGTGCGTGGTTAGTGTATGTGTGTGTATGTGCTTGCATATGATTTTGGGTTAAATGCCCAATTTTGGTAAGTTTTTCTGGTGAACCATAATATCTACAGCTCGCTGTGTGTATTTTATGTCTCCCAAAGTGAAATGCGTCATCTACAGTGCATGGTTAGTGTATAAGTCTGCGTGCATATGATCTAGGGTCAAATGCCCAATTTTGGTAAGTTTTTCCCGGTGAATCCTGTTATTTACAGCTCGCTGTGTGCATTTATGCCTCCCAAAGTGAATTGCGCCATCTACAGTGCATGGTTAGTGCATGTGCGTGCTTGCATATGATCTAGGGTCAAATGCCCAATTTCGGCAAGTTTTTCCCGGTGAATCCTGTTATTTACAGCTCGCTGTGTGCATTTTTGCCTCCCAAAGTGAATTGCGCCATCTACAGTGCATGGTTAGTGTATGTGTCTGCGTGCATATGATCTAGGATCAAATGCCCAATTTTGGTAAGTTTTTCCCGGTGAATCCTGTTATTTACAGCTCGCTGTGAGCATTTTTGCCTCCCAAAGTGAATTGCGCCATCTGCAGTCCAAAGTTAGTGTATGTGTGTGTGTATGTGTGCTTGCATATGATTTTGGGTCAAATGCCCACCCAAAGTGAATTGCGCAATCTACAGTGCGTGGTTAGTGTATGTGTGTGTGTGTGCTTGCATGTGATTTTGGGTTAAATGCCCAATTTCGGTAAGTTTTTCTGGTGAACCATGTTATTTACAGCTCGCTGTTTGTATTTTATGTCTCCCAAAGTGAATTGCGCAATCTACAGTGCACAGTTAGTGTATGAGTGTGCGTGCATATGATCTAGGGTCAATTGCTTAATTTCGGTAAGTTTTTCCCGGTGAATCGTGTTATTTACAGCTCGCTGTGTGCATTGATGCCTC